>JACDJC010000022.1_pt1 | contig 230250 bp, 209 predicted proteins | sample 7454191 | NCBI WGS metagenome assembly JACDJC01 (sample SAMN14253291, study PRJNA609438) | sludge metagenome | isolation source: sludge after 25d culture with pyrite and EDTA | collected 2018-12-20 | reverse complement strand
CCACAAAAAACCTTTTTATCCCCTGGGTTTTTTTAAAAAATATGTGGGCGGGGGGGGTTGGCCCCCCAATCGGGCGCTTTGGTTGGGGGGGGACCGCCCCGCCGGCCCTGTCGCGGTATTCAATCGAAGCTCACCCGCAAGGGAACTCCCTGCGTCGCCGAGGGAGGGGCTTCCCAGAACCGAGCTTCGGCGGTAACCAGACCCTGTCTTCTGGCGGGGTTTGATCAGAGCGCTTCGAAAATACCTGCCGCGCCCATGCCGGTGCCGATGCACATGGTGACCATGCCGTATTTCTGCTTGCGCCGGCGCATGCCGTGCACCAGGGTGGCGATGCGCACGGCGCCGGTCGCGCCCAGCGGATGGCCCAGCGCGATCGCGCCGCCCAGCGGGTTGACCTTGGTCGGGTCGAGCTTGAGGTCGCCCATCACCGCCAGCGCCTGCGCGGCGAAGGCTTCGTTGAGTTCGATCCAGTCCAGCTGATCCACGCTCATGCCGGTGTCCTTGAGGGCCTTCGGGATCGCTTCCTTGGGGCCGATACCCATCACCTCGGGCGGCACGCCGGCGACGGAGAAGCCGACGAAACGGGCCAGTGGCTGCAGGTTGTATTCCTTGATGGCTTTTTCGCTGGCCAGTAGCACGGCGCCGGCGCCATCGGACATCTGGCTGGAGTTGCCAGCGGTGACGGAGCCGCCGAACTGGCCGTTGCGGAACACAGTCCTGAGCTTGGCCAGCACTTCCGGCGTAGTGCCTGCGCGTGGGCCTTCGTCCTGGTCGATGATGCGGCTGTCGGTCTTGATCTCGCGCCTGGCCAGATCGGGGTAGTGGTCGTCGAGCGGGAACGGGGTGATCTCATCCTTGAACTCGCCGGCGGCCTGGGCGGCCAGCGCGCGGCGATGGCTTTCGACCGAGAACGCATCCTGCTGTTCGCGGCTGACCTTCCATTGCTTGGCGACGTTTTCGGCGGTGATGCCCATGCCGTAGGCGATGCCGATGTTTTCGTCCTGGAAGATCGCCGGGTTCATCGCGACCTTGTGGCCCATCATCGGTACCATGCTCATGCTCTCGGTACCGCCGGCCAGCATCAGGTCGTCCAGACCCAGGCGGATGCGGTCGGCGGCCATCGCCACCGACTGCAGGCCGGAGGAGCAGAAGCGGTTGACGGTTACGCCGGGCACGGTGTTGGGCAGGCCGGCCAGCAGCAGGCCGATGCGCGCCACGTTCATGCCTTGCTCCGCCTCTGGCATGGCGCAGCCGATGATGACGTCACCAATGCGATGCGGATCGATGCCGGGGTACTGTGCCATCACGGCGCGGATCACGTGGGCGAGCATGTCGTCCGGACGGGTATGACGGAACACGCCACGCGGCGCCTTGCCGACCGGGGTGCGGGTGGTGGCGACGATGTAGGCGTCCTGGATTTGCTTGGTCATGGTTCGATTCTCGATGGAGTGGGGCAGGGAACGGGGAACGCGGAACGTGCGGATGGCGCTTTGCTTGTCGCGGCCGGTGCTGACGTTGCGTTCTCGTAACCTCCAATCAAAAGCGGTTGGGACCAGGTCCGGGCAGGGCGAGAAGGTCATGCTTGTTGCAACCTCCACCTTCCCTGTTCCCGGCCCTAATTCCTCAATGGTTTGCCGGTGGTCATGGTGTGCGCAATGCGGGCCTGGGTTTTCTCGGTCCTGGCCAGCTCCACGAAGTGCTTGCGTTCCAGTGCCAGCAGCCATTCCTCGTCGACGGTGGAGCCGCGCTCGATCACGCCGCCACACAGGGTGTCGGCGATGCGCGAGGCGATGTCGACGTCATGTGGCGAGGCGAAGTAACCGGCCTGCAGGTTGGCCAGCGAAGCGCGGAAGGTGGCGGTACCGACATCGCCGGCGACCGGGATGGCGTTGGCCGGCAGCGGCGGGCGATAGCCGCTTTCGGCCAGCGCGTTGGCGACCTGTTTGGCGACGTAGAGCAGCTCGTAGGCGTTGAACACCACCACGTCGCTCTCGCGCAGCAGGCCCAGGTTCTTCGCCTCGAATGCGCTGGCGGAGACCTTGGCCATGGCCACCGTCTCGAACACCTTCTTCAGTTCCTCGAACGGGTCGGCCGGGTTGGCCTTGGCGGCACGCACGGCCAATTCCTTCAGGCCGCCACCAGCGGGGAGCAAGCCGACGCCGGCCTCGACCAGGCCGATATAGCTTTCCAGCGCGGCTACGGTGCGGGCCGAATGCATCTGGAACTCGCAGCCGCCACCGAAGGCCATGCCGCGCACTGCCGTCACTATCGGCACCAGCGCATGCTTGATCGCCATGCTGGTGGCCTGGAAGTTGGTGACCATCTTCTGGAAGTCGTCGAAGCGGCCTTCCTTGAGCAGGCCCAGCGCGCCCTTGAGGTCCGCGCCGGCGGAGAACGGCTCGCCGGTCTGCCAGATCACCACGGCCTTGAGTTTTTCCTCGGCCAGCTTGATCGCGTGCTGGATGCCGTCGAGCACGTGGTCGTTGACCGTGTTCATCTTGGTCTTGAACGACAGGATCCCGATGCCGTCGTCACCCAGCGTCCACAGGCGCACGCCGTCGTTCTCCCACACCGTGGTGCCGGTATCGAACTTCTCGCCCAGGATCGGATCGGGGAACAACTGGCGCTGGTATACCGGGTGCTGCGAGCGCGGCTTGTCGGTGTTGGCGCTGGCCGAGTACGAACCGTTCTTGCCATGCACGCCCTTGCGGCCGTCGGTGACCCAGGCGGGCAGGGGCGCGTCGCTCATTGCCTTGCCGGCCTTGATGTCCTCGTTGATCCACTCGGCGATCTGCTGCCAGCCAGCAGCCTGCCAGGTCTCGAACGGACCAAGCTTCCAGCCATAGCCCCAGCGGATCGCAAAATCCACGTCGCGCGCGGTGTCGGCGATGTCGGCCAGGTGATAGGCGCTGTAGTGGAACAGGTCGCGGAAGCTGGACCACAGAAACTGGGCCTGCGGGTCGCTGGACGCACGCAGCTTGCCGAACTTCTCGGCCGGGTCCTTGATCGCGAGGATCGCGGCCACTTCATCCGAGGGCTTCTGTTCGGACGGGCGGAAATCCTGCTTGGCGACATCAAGAACCTGGATCTCCTTGCCGACCTTCTTGTAGAAGCCGCTACCGGTCTTCTGGCCCAGCGCGCCCTTTTCAATCAGGCCGGCCAGCCACGCCGGCGCCTTGAAATACTGGTGCCACGGATCGTCGGGCAGGGTATCGGCCATGGTCTTGATGACGTGGGCCATGGTGTCCAGGCCGACCACGTCGGCGGTGCGATAGGTGGCGCTCTTGGGGCGACCCAGCGCCGGGCCGGTCAGCGCGTCGACGGTGTCGAAGCCGAGCTTGAACTGGTCCGTGTGGTACATCGCCGACAGCATCGAGAACACGCCGATGCGGTTGCCGATGAAGTTCGGAGTGTCCTTGGCGGTCACCACACCCTTGCCGACGGTGGTGACCAGGAAGGCTTCGAGACCGTCCAGCACCTTCTTGTCGGTGAGCCGGGTCGGGATCAGTTCGACCAGGTGCATGTAGCGCGGCGGATTGAAGAAATGCACGCCGCAGAAGCGATGGCGCATTTCCTCCGGCAACGCCTCGGCCAGGCCGGTGATGGACAGGCCGGAGGTGTTGGAGGCAATGATCGCGGTGCTCGACAGGTGGCCGGCAATCTTCTTGTACAGATCGAGCTTCCAGTCCATCCGCTCGGCGATCGCCTCGATCACCAGGTCGACATTCTTCAGGTGGTCGAGGTCGTCGTCGTAGTTGGCCGGGATGATCGAGGCGGCGAGTGCCTTGTCCGCCAGCGGGGCCGGTGACAGCTTGGCCAGGTTGGCGATGGCCTTCAATGCGATGCCGCTCTTGGGACCCTCCTTCGCGGGCAGGTCGAACAACACGGTTTCGACGCCGGCGTTGGTCAGGTGGGCGGCGATTTGCGCGCCCATGACACCGGCGCCCAGCACGGCGGCCTTGCGGATGCGCAGGGCTGAGGTGGGGGAGGATGCAGCGGTCATTGGCTTCTCCGATGGTGCGATGGTGATGACTCGATGAATGGTGGCAAGTTGGCCGTTACCGGCCGGTGAGAAGGGTCTAGGGGTGGCTGAGCCCGGCGGCGGCAAAGCGGATCAGGTGCTGCACGGTCTGTTCGCGATGGGCCTGCTCGCTGACGTCATCCTTGCGCTGGATCATGCCGAAGCCGGACATCGCGTGGGTCAGCGCGCCAGTGACCAGATCGATGCGCCAGTACAGCTCGGGCTTGTCCAGATGCGGCAGCAGGCGTGTGAATTCGGCGGTGAACTGGCGCATCACATGGCCGTAATTTTCGGACAGGAACAGGCGCAGGGTGTCGTCGTGCTCGGCGAACGCGCGGGCCAGCACACGCATGAACAAGGCGCCGTTACCCTCGTGCGACAATTCCAAGGCGGGGCGGATGTAGGCGGCGAGCACTTCCTCCAGCGTCGCGGGGTGGTCGCTACCGAGTTGCGCCAGGGCGGCCAGGCGGCCGGCGTTCAAGGCGTCCAGGCGGCGGCGCAGTACTTCCTCGACCAGCTTCTCCTTCGAGCCGAAGTGGTAATTGACCGCGGCCAGGTTGACCCCGGCGGCCGAGGTCAGCTGGCGCAGCGAGGCACCATCAAAACCGCGCTGGGCAAACAGAGTTTCGGCAGCGCCGAGGATTCGGTCCCGGGTGGAACTGTTCGTGTTCATGGGGATGCTGGCGCCCGTCCGGGAGATCGGCACGATTCAAACGATCGTTTGAGCATACGTGAAGCGATTCCCGTGCGTCAAACGATCGTTTGTTGCAATCTACACAAACCTTGCACATCATCTAGTATCTGTCACACTTTAGTGGGCTAAGTCCTCAATCCATGTCAGGTTTAGCCATCTTTGCCGGTCCAGGCCGGCCCCAACATCTTCCTTAGAAACTTGTTTGCCGGAGCAGATCCCATGGCGCTGGAGCGCACTCTTTCCATCATCAAGCCCGATGCCGTCGCCAAGAACGTCATCGGCGAAATCTATGCCCGTTTCGAAAAGGCTGGTCTGAAAATCGTGGCCGCCCGCATGAAACAGCTGTCGCGACAGGAAGCCGAAGGCTTCTATGCGGTGCACCGCGAGCGCCCGTTCTTCAAGGCGCTGGTCGAATTCATGATCTCCGGTCCGGTGATGATCACCGCGCTGGAAGGGGAGAACGCCGTGCTGGCCCACCGCGACTTGATGGGCGCCACCAACCCGAAGGAAGCCGCACCCGGCACGATCCGCGCCGACTTTGCCGAGTCAATCGACGCCAACGCCGTGCATGGCTCGGATGCGGTCGAGACCGCCAAGGGGGAGATCGCCTACTTCTTCGCCGTGACGGATATTGTTTCAAGGTAGTCATGAACCAAGTTGTCGCCAGCTCCACCAAGGTCAACCTGCTCGACTTCGATCGACAGGGTCTGCGTGATTTCTTCACGCAGATCGGCGAGAAGCCGTATCGCGCCGAGCAGGTCATGAAGTGGATCTACCATGACCTGGAAGACAACTTCGACAACATGACTGACGTGGGCAAGGCGCTGCGCGCCAAGCTCACCGAGGTGTGCAGCATCGGCGTGCCGAAGACCATGCTGGACCGGGCCGCCACCGACGGCACCCACAAATGGCTGCTGGGCATGGACAGCGGCAACGCGATCGAAACCGTCTACATCCCCGAGCCGACCCGCGGCACGCTGTGCGTGTCCTCGCAGATCGGCTGCGCGCTGAACTGCAGCTTCTGCTCCACCGGGGCGCAGGGTTTCAACCGCAACCTTTCCGCCGCCGAGATCATCGGCCAGGTCTGGGTGGCGGCGAAGTACCTGGGCAATGTCACCCATCAGAACCGGCGCATTACCAACGTGGTGATGATGGGCATGGGCGAGCCGCTGGCCAACTTCGACAATGTCGTTCGCGCGATGAAGCTGATGCGCGACGATCTCGGTTTCGGTCTGGCCGCCAAGCGCGTGACGCTTTCCACTGCCGGGTTAGTGCCGTTGATCGATCAGTTGTCGGATGCCATCGACGTGTCGCTGGCGGTGTCCCTGCACGCGGCCAACGATGATCTGCGCACCGAGCTGATGCCGATCAACAAGCGCTATCCGATCGCCGAGTTGCTGGCGGCCTGCCAGCGCTGGATCGCGCGCAAGCCGCGTACCTCGATCACCTTCGAATACACCTTGATGAAGGGCATCAACGACCAGCCCGAGCACGCCCGCCAGCTGATCAAGCTGATGCGCAAGCTGCCCACCTGCAAGGTCAACCTGATTCCGTTCAATCCGTTTCCCGGAACGCGCTACGAACGCTCCGAGGCGAGCACGATCCACGATTTCCAGACGCAGTTGCTCAGTGCGGGCGTGCTGACCATGCTGCGGCGTACCCGCGGCGACGATATCGACGCCGCCTGTGGCCAACTGGCCGGGCAGGTCGCCGACCGTACCCGGCGCAGTGCCGAAATCCGCAAACGGCAGGACCAAGGGGCTTCGAATGCGATTTGACCGGGTCGTGATCCTGTGCCTGCTGCTGTTATTGGCCGGCTGTGTCACCACGCACACCAGCACCGGCACCCTGGGCAAGCCACTGCCGGGAGAGACCAAGGCCGACCAGGCCAGGGATGCGGCCCGCATCCATACGGAGCTCGGTCAGCATTACCTGGCCATGGGCGATATGCAAACGGCCCTGACCAAGGTGCAGATGGCACTCAAGTTCGACCCGAACTACGTCCCGGCGCACACGGTCATCGCCTATATTTACGAACGCATTGGGCAGACGGCGCAGGCTGAGGCCAACTACCGCAAGGCGGTCGAGCTTGAGCCGAAAAAGGGTGACTCGAACAACAATCTCGGCCAGTTCCTCTGCTCCATCGGCAAGTACTCCGAGGGCGAGGCCTATTTCCGCAAGGCGGTTACCGATCCGTTCTACACCACCCCCGGCGTAGCCCTGACCAATGCGGGCGTCTGCCAACTACGGGCAGGCGACAAAGTCAAGGCGGAAGCGGATTTTCGTGACGCCATCGCGCGAAATCCGCAATATGGTGAGGCACTCTTCCAGCTTGCGAACCTGCTGTATCAGGGGAAAGATGCGTTTCGTGCCAGGGCTTTTCTGCAGCGCTTCGACGCGCTGGGCAAGCCGACGGCCGCTTCGCTCAAGCTAGGTCACGACATCGAATCCAGTATGGGCAACCCGGAGGGGGCCCGAAATTACCGCAAGCAATTGCGCAGCCAGTTCCCGGACTCGGAACAGGCACACGCCCTTGACTCCATCGACCGCCCATGACGTCTATCCAGTTTCATGCATCCGACCACGCGCCAGACGGCGCCGAGTTGTTCAACGCCCATTCTGCCGACAGGGACGTGGCATCGAGAGAGCCGCACGAGCCGAGCTTCGGTAGTCGGCTGCGCGAGGCGCGCGAGGCCCGGGGGCTCGATCTCGAAGCATGTGCCAATACGCTGCGGTTGCCCGCACGAGTGTTGCGCAAGCTCGAACTCGACCAGTACGACGGCACCGACTCAAAGGTCTATCTGCGCAGTTACCTTGCCACCTACGGTCGTTACCTCGGCATCAACGAGGAATCCATCCAGGTGGAGGTGGATCGCATCCGCCAGGTCGAGCCGCCGCTGGTGACCTCCGGCGGAATCTCGCATTCCCGCTTCCTGCTCGACCGCTACGTTACCGCAGCCACCTACGTCGTGCTGACCCTGGTGATCGCGGTGCCCACGCTCTGGTTCGGCGTACGCAGCACGCTTGATCGCGACATCATGCACCTCGCTCCGCTGGATGCCACCCCGGTGGCGCAGCAAGACGTGTCAAAAGCAAACCCCGGCACGACGGACAGCGGCGATCATGCCAGCCAGCCGTCGGCGGACGCCGCCAACGCCAGCGCGGACCAGCCGTTGATGGCATCGATGGCGCCGTTCCCGAACCTGTCCGGTGACCACAGCCTGGTCCTCCCCAAGCCAGCGGTGGTTACGCCCGATGCCGGCCACGGCGGTCATCATCTGAAACTGACGCTCAGCGCACCCAGCTGGGTCGAGGTCACCCAGGCCGACGGTACCCGACTGGAATATGGCTTGTTGCCGGCCGGAAGTCACAAGGTCTATCGCAGCGGTCAGCCGCTGGATGTAAGCATCGGCAACGTCAGCGGCGCCCAGGTCGAAATTGATGGCCAGACGGTCGGGCTGGACGATTTTCGTCGCGCCAACGTGGCGCATTTCCGCATGCAGTTGCAGGATGGCAAGGCCTCTGCCGCCAGCCTCTGATCGCCGTCGCGACCGCTGCATGATCTCCAATTCGGTTATGCTTGCGCACTGCCCGCCTGCTTCCAGGCGGGCTTGATCCACCCATTACTTGTGTTTACGCGCTGGACTGCGCCTGCGGGTGCGCGGCCTATTGAACGGTGATTGCATGGCATTCGAAGAATACGACAAGTACGAACAGAGCGAGTTGGTACAGAAATGGTTGCGCGAGAACGGTGCTTCGATCGTGGTCGGCGTTCTCATCGGTTTGGTCGGCATCTTCGGGTGGCAGCAGTGGCGCAATCACCAGGTGCGCAACGAGAGTGCGGCATCCCAGTTGTATCAGCAGGCCAGGGTGGCGCAACTGAGCGGCAAACCGGACGTCGCTGTGCAGTTGACGGAGCAGTTGAAGAAGGATTACGCCAAGTCGCCCTATACCGTGTTCGCGGTCAGCGCTCTCGCCCGGCAGCAGGTAGAGGGCAAGCAACTGGACAAGGCCGAGGCATCGCTGCAGTGGGCGGAAAGCCACGCTACCGAACCACCGCTGAAGGCGTTGACCCTGGTGCGGATGGCACGACTGGAGTTGGCGCGCGGCCAGGCGAAAGCCGCGTTGGCCGCGCTGGACCGCGTGCCGGCTGGCAGCTTCCAAGGCATGGCGCAGGAACTCCGCGGCGATGCGCTGGTCAAGGATGGACGCATGGATGACGCACGCAAGGCCTATGAGACGGCCATGTCCGCACTGAGCGAGGATGCCCCGCAACGCGGCGCCTTGCAGATGAAACTCGATGATCTGGCCGTGGCCGGGAAGCAGGGTGCATGAAAAGATTTTTGTTGATCACACTTGTTTCGCTGGTCGCCCTTGCCGGTTGTCATTCGTTCAAGAAGGAAAACGTCCAGCCGCCGACGCCGCTGGCCAAGGATTTCAAGGCGACCGTCCAGGTAACCCGTGTGTGGCGTACCCGCGTCGGTGACGGTGCCGGCGAGAGCGGTGTGCGGCTGCGCCCGACTGTGGTCGACGGCGTGCTCTATGCCGACAGTACGGACGGCAAGCTGGCGGCCATGGATGCAACCAGTGGCAAGAGGCTGTGGACGAAGAGTTCGCGCACGCACGGCTGGTTCGGCTGGGGCGACAAGAAGCGTCAGGACGCCAACTATGCCGGTGGTCCGGTAGTCAGCGGCGACCTGCTCGCCGTCGGCACGCTGGATGGCCATGTCTATGGCGTCAACGCCAAGGACGGCAGCCCGCGCTGGGAAGCCGCGCTGGATACCCAGGTGCTGACCTCGCCGGTGATCGTCGGAGACGACGTCGTGGTACGCGGCAGCAACGGTCGGATCTACTCGCTGGACGGCGCCACCGGCGAGCGCCGCTGGGTGTACGACCAGGGCACCGTGCCGCTGCTGAGCGTGCGCGGCAATGGGCCGCTGCTGGTCGCGAATGGTGTCGTGTTTCTCGGCAGCGACGATGGACTATTGGTGGCGCTGCGCCTGGACAACGGCACCAAGCTGTGGGAGCAGCGCTTGGCCAGCGGGGAGGGCCGTACCGAAATCGACCGCCTGAGCGACGCCGACGGTAGCGTTCTGCTCGACGGCAACACGCTTTACGCCGCCGCCTATCACGGCAATCTGGTCGCCGTGGACGGCCCCAGCGGCCGCCCGATGTGGTCGCATCCGTTCTCGACCTACACCTCGTTGGCGATCAAGTACAACTCCATCTTCGGGGTCGACGACCAGTCGCGGGTATGGGCTTTCGACAAGTCCGGCGGTGCCGACATGTGGAAGAACGCGTCGCTTGAGCACCGCTGGCTCACCGGTCCGGCCGTGCAAGACAACTACGTGGTGGTCGGTGATGTGGAAGGCTACGTGCACTGGCTGCAGATCGGTGACGGCGCACTCGCCGCGCGTGAGCGGTTGTCGAAGGAGGCGATCCGCGCGCAGCCGCTGGTGGTGGGCGATGTCGTCTATGTCGAGGACGTGAAGGGCCGCATCGGGGCCTATCGCCTGTCCTCGCCCTGATCGCCGGATTGAAGCCCCGTCATGCTGCCCGTCGTCGCACTGGTCGGTCGCCCGAATGTCGGCAAATCGACCCTGTTCAACGTGCTCACGCGCAGTCGCGACGCCCTCGTGGCCGACATGCCGGGGGTTACTCGTGATCGCCACTACGGCGCCTGCCATCTAGGCGAACGATCGTTCCTGGTGGTCGACACGGGCGGCTTGTCCGGCGTCGAGGACACCATGGATGTGCTCACCGCCAGACAGGTGCGCCTGGCGATCGAGGAGGCCCAGGTACTGGTCTTCGTGGTCGACGCCCGCGACGGCCTGTTGCCGCAGGACCACGTGATCCTGGGCGAGTTGCGTCGCAGCGGCAAGCCAATCATCACGGTGGTCAACAAGATCGACGGCCTGGATGAACAGACCGCACTGGCCGAGTTTGCCGCGTTCGGCATGGTCTCCACCTTGCCGATTTCCGCCGCCCATGGCCGCGGAACCGATGAGCTGATCCAGGCCCTGTTGCCCTTGCTGCCACCCGATGAGGAGTCGGCGGCCGAGGCGGCGAGCGAGGACGGCAGCATCCGCGTGGCCATCGTGGGCCGGCCGAATGCGGGCAAATCGACCCTGATCAATCGCTTGCTGGGCGAGGAGCGGCTGATCGTTTCCGATGTTGCCGGCACCACCCGCGACCCGATCCGGGTTGCGCTGGAACGCGACGGCAAGCGCTACACCCTGATCGACACCGCCGGCATCCGGCGCAAGGCGCGGGTCGAGGAGGCGGTGGAAAAGTTCAGCGTGATCAAGACGCTGCAGTCGATCGCTGCGGCCCAGGTGGTCGTGATGATGATCGATGCCCGCGAGAACCTCGCCGACCAGGATCTCACCCTGATCGGCTACGCCATCGACGAGGGCAGGGCGTTGGTGATTGCCATCAACAAGTGGGATGGTCTGGATGCCTACCAGCGCGAGGAATGTCTGCGTGCGCTGGATCGCCGGCTGATGTTTGTGGACTGGGCCAAGCAGGTGCATATCTCTGCACTGCACGGTTCGGGGCTGCGCGAGTTGATGCGCGCGGTGGTGCGTGCGCATGCCTCGGCGACCAGGGAGCTGGTGTCGTCCGACCTCACCAAGACCCTGGAAAAAGCCTACGAGAGTTACCAGCCGCCGCTGGTCAACGGCCACGCGCCGAAGCTGCGTTTCGCGCATCCGGGCGGCACCAATCCACCGACCATCGTGATCCACGGCACCCGCACCAAACACATTGCGCCGGCCTACCAGCGCTATCTGGAGAACTTCTTCCGCAAACGCTACAAGCTGGAGGGCACGCCGATCCGGATTGTCTTCCGCGAGGGCGAGAACCCTTACGCGGGGCGCAAGAAAGTGTTGACCAAGGAACAGCAGCACAAGGCCCGCCGCCGGCGCAGCGAACTGATCAAGCGCACGCACTGAACCCGGTCACGAAGCGACTCACGCAAGGTCCCGCGTAGTCAATCCGTAGACCACGGCCTCATGCGCGCCATCCTGCATCCACAACCGGTTGCGGGCGATCGCCTCGAAGGTCGCTCCGATCTTTTCGGCCACGGCACGACTCGGCCGGTTCTCCGGCAGCACCACGATCTCGATGCGGACCAGGCCCAGCCGCTCGAAGGCGAAGCGCGCGACCAGCCGTGCGGCAGCCGCGCCGATGCCTTGCTGCTGGCACGACTGACGCACCCAGTAACCCAGGTTGGCGCGGCGATGCAGCGGATCCAACTGGCTGAGTCCCGCACTGCCCAATAATCGCCCGGATGCCGCATCGAACACCGGAAACGCGAAATGCTCGCCGTTGCGCCAGCCGGAGCGGCAATGGACGATCCAGTCCGCTGCCTCGTCGCGGCCATAGTCGGCATGACACCAGGGCAGCCAGCGACCGACACTGTCCACGGATTCGTGTGCCGCGTCGACCAGTTGCTCCGTATCGCGCTCCTGCCACGGCCGCAATCGCAGCCGTGCGTCCGAAAGTTCGATGGTGATATCCGCGGTCTCGTTCGTCAGCATGTCTGAGTGCCGTTTGTGTACGTCTCGTCCAGCCCGGATAATGCACGACTTCACAGTCAGGTATCAGCATGAGCGCACGCATACTCGACGGCAAACGTATTGCACAGGAACTGCTGGAGCAGTTGGGCTTGCGGGTTGCCGACAGAGTGGCCAGCGGGCTTCCAGCGCCCGGGCTGGCGGTGGTCCTGGTCGGCAGCGATCCCGCCTCGGCGGTGTATGTCCGTAACAAGCGCAAGGCCTGCCAGCAGGTCGGTTTTCGTTCCTTCAGCCACGATCTTCCTGCCGATACGAACCAGACCGAGTTGTTTGCACTGATCGATCGCCTGAATGCGGATCCGGACGTGCACGGCATCCTGGTGCAATCACCGTTGCCGGAACATATCGACGAAGAGGCGCTGGTCGACCGGATCGATCCGGACAAGGACGTGGACGGGTTCCAGGCGATCAACGTGGGGCGGCTGGCCCTGCGCCGATTCGGCCTTCGCCCGTGCACCCCACGCGGCGTGATGACCCTGCTCGGGCACACCGACCGACCGGTCCGTGGACAACACGCGGTGGTCGTGGGCGTATCCAATCACGTCGGCCGGCCGCTGGTGCTGGAACTGATGATTGCCGGTTGCACCACCACCTCATGCCACCGCTTCACGCGCGATCTCGAGGGCTTCGTGCGCCAGGCCGATATCGTGATCGTCGCGGTCGGCAAACCGGGCCTGATCAAGGGCGACTGGATCAAGCCCGGCGCGGTGGTCATCGACGTCGGCATCAATCGCCTGGACGATGGGCGGCTGGTGGGCGACGTGGAGTTCGCCCCGGCGGCCGAACGCGCCAGCTGGATCACTCCGGTGCCGGGCGGCGTCGGGCCAATGACTGTCGCCACCTTGATGGAAAACACGCTGGAGGCTGCCGAGGCACAAGAGGCACGCCTGGGCAAGGCTTAGGGAAGTAGCTGTGACGCGAGGTTGCCTCGACACGGGCGCGGTCTGCGATGAGGCCCGTCGGCTGCGATCAGTCGGGGTCGTGCTCGCCATGGGAGTCGAGCGAGCAAGGTGCCGATACGGGCTGGCCGACTGCCGCATGATCGGTCTGTATCGTCGTATGCGCGATCGCAAAGCGATCATGCAGCATGGTTTCCAGCTTGCGCCGTACCTCGTGACAGTCGGTCTGGTGGTCGACAAAGACGTGCGCCGACAATGCCGGCATGCCCGAGGTCACTTCCCACACATGCAGATCGTCCACGCCGGTCACGGCAGGCGTGGTACGAACCGCTTCGGCGATCGTTGCCGGCTCAAGGTCGCGCGGTGCCGCCTCAAGAAAAATCCGGCCCGAGTCGCGCAGCAGGCCGACACCTGCCTTCAGCATCAGCCCCGCCACTACCAGCGCGGCCAGTGAATCGAAGCGGTTCCAGCCGGTCCACCAGATGAGGCCCCCGGCAATCGCAGTGGCAATGAAGGCGTAAAGATCGGTGAGGACGTGCTGGTAACTGCTTTCGACGTTGAGACTCTGGCGATTGGCCTTGCTCATGGCCCATACCGCGAGCAGGTTCACGCCGATGCCGGCCACGGCCACCGCGGTGACCAGCAGCCCATGCACCACGGGTGGATGGATCAGCCGCCGGATCGCCTCGACGACAAACCACACCGACAGCAGCAACAAGGTGAGCCCATTGGCCTGGGCACTCAGAATCTCCACGCGCTTGAGTCCGAACGTGTACCTGCCGCTGGCCGGGCGACTGGCCAGCCGCATCGCCACCAGCGACAGGCCGATGGAACCCACGTCCGTCAGCATGTGTCCGGCGTCGGAAATCAGCGCCAGCGACTTCGCCATGATGCCGACCACGACCTCGACGACCATGAAACCCAGCAGCAACAGCAAGGCGACGGTCAGATAGCGCCGGTCGCCATCGCGGGCCACACCGTGGGTGTGGTCGTGGTGATGGGCGTGACCGTGGACGCGATCATGGGTATGCGGCGGATGGGCGTGCACGGGCTCTCCTGTGACGCGAATACCTTACATGGCGACTGCCGTGCTATGCCATCACATCCCGGTTGTGGACTAGCCAGCCGGTCTGGTCTCGGGCCGGGTCTGTCCGTTCAGGCCAACGGCTGGCGAGTGCCGTGACGGAAACGTATAATTCCCGCTTTGCAGCGGGACATTTCGCATGCGCATCCTCGCCGAGGCCCTGACCTACGACGACGTCTACCTGGTTCCAGGCCACTCGATCGTGCTGCCGCGCGATGTGGATACATCGGCACGCTTCACCCGTGGCCTGCGCCTGAACATCCCGATGGTGTCCGCCGCCATGGATACCGTCACCGAAGCACGTCTTGCCATCACCATGGCCCAGAACGGCGGCATCGGCATCATCCACAAGAACATGACGGCCGAACAGCAGGCCGCTGAAGTGCGGCTGGTCAAGAAGTTCGAGGCCGGCGTGATCCGCAGCCCGATCACGGTCGGGCCGGAGACGTCCATCAGCGAAGTGCTGCGGCTGACCCATGCGCACAACATCTCCGGCGTGCCGGTGGTGGAAGGCAACCGGCTGGTCGGCATCGTCACCAGTCGCGATCTGCGCTTCGAGCGCAAGCACGACGATCCGGTGCGCAACATCATGACGCGCCATGACAAGCTGGTGACGGTGAAAGAAGGCGCCAGTCAGGACGACGTGATGCTGCTCCTGCACAAGCATCGCATCGAGAAGGTGCTGGTGGTCAACGACGACTTCCAGTTGCGTGGCCTGATCACGGTAAAGGACATCCAGAAGGCGCGTGACAACCCGCATGCCGCCAAGGATCACCATGAGGCCCTGCTGGTCGGTGCGGCGGTGGGCGTGGCCGGCGATACCGAACAGCGCATTGCCGCGCTGGTCGAGGCCGGGGTCGACGTACTGGTGGTCGACACCGCGCATGGGCATTCTCAAGGCGTGATCGATCGCGTGGCCTGGGTCAAGAAGCACTTTTCAAAGGTGCAGGTGGTCGCCGGCAATATCGTCACCGGCGAGGCGGCGCGTGCGTTGCTCGACGTCGGCGTGGACGCGGTCAAGGTCGGTGTGGGTCCGGGCTCGATCTGCACTACGCGCGTGGTGGCCGGTGTCGGCGTGCCGCAGATCACCGCGATCGATCTGGTCGCCACTGCATTGAAGGACGAGATCCCGCTGATCGCCGATGGCGGCATCCGCTATTCCGGCGATATTCCCAAGGCACTCGCCGCGGGCGCTTCCACGGTCATGCTCGGCTCGATGTTTGCCGGCACCGAGGAGTCTCCGGGCGAAGTCGAGCTGTTCCAGGGGCGTTCGTACAAGAGCTACCGCGGCATGGGCTCGATCGGCGCGATGCAGCTCGGTTCGAAGGATCGCTATTTCCAGGACGAGGCCGAGGCCGACAAGCTGGTACCCGAGGGCATCGAGGGCCGTGTGCCTTACCGCGGCCCGCTGGGCAACATCATCCACCAGCTGATCGGCGGGCTGCGTGCGTCGATGGGTTACCTGGGTGCGGCAACCATCGATGATGTACGGCACAAGGCACAATTCGTGAAAGTCACCTCGGCCGGCATCATCGAGGCGCATCCACACGACATCCAGATCACCAAGGAAGCGCCGAATTATCGGCTGAAGGGCTGAGTGAGGCGGGGAACAGGGATCGTGTAGCTCATGGCGATCACCTTGTCAGCGCTCTGTCCATGGCGATATGCGCCACGCCTTCCCTGGATCCCGTGTTCCCCATTCCCCATTTCCTGTTCCCTGCTCTGAGTCCCTATGACCAATCTCCACCGCGACAAGATCCTGATACTCGATTTCGGTGCGCAATACACCCAGCTGATTGCACGGCGCATCCGCGAGCTCGGGGTGTATTGCGAGATCTGGGCCTGGGATCATGATCCGGGGGAGATCGCCGGCTTCGGTGCGAAAGGCATCATCCTGTCTGGCGGTCCGGAGTCCACCACGCTGGCCGGAGCACCGACGGTACCGCAACAGGCGTTCGATGCCGGCGTGCCGATCCTCGGCATCTGCTACGGCATGCAAACCCTTGCCGCGCAGCTTGGTGGCGCCACCGAGGCGGCCGAGGCACGCGAGTTCGGCCATGCCTGCGTGGACATGGTCGCGCCCAGCCGTCTGTTCGACGGCCTCAGCGATCATGCTGGCGCACACAAGCTCGACGTCTGGATGAGTCACGGCGATCACGTAACGGTCGCGCCGCCTGGCTTCGTCGTCACCGGTACGACCAACCGCGTTCCGGTCGCGGTGATGGAAAACCCGGACAAGCGCTGGTACGGCGTACAGTTCCATCCGGAAGTGACGCACACGAAGCAGGGTGGGGCCTTGCTGAAGCGCTTCGTCACCGAGATCTGCGGCTGCTCCACGCTGTGGACGGCGGCCAACATCATCGACGACCAGATCGCCCGCGTGCGAGAGCAGGTTGGCGATGACCACGTGTTGCTGGGGTTGTCCGGCGGCGTCGATTCCTCCGTCGTCGCCGCCTTGCTGCACAAGGCAATCGGTGACCGGTTGACCTGCGTGTTCGTCGATACCGGCCTGCTGCGCTGGCAGGAGGGCGACCAGGTGATGGCCACCATGGCTGCTGCGTCCAATGAGCATGGCATGGGAGTCAAGGTAATTCGTGTCGATGCCGCCGATCGCTACTTCAGCGCACTCGAGGGCGTGGCTGATCCGGAAGCCAAGCGCAAGATCATCGGTGGCCTGTTCGTGGAGATCTTCGACGAGGAGTCGGAGAAGTTGATCGCCGCCGGAGGCAGGGTGAAGTGGCTGGCCCAGGGCACGATCTATCCGGACGTGATCGAGTCGGCCGGCAGCAAGACCGGCAAGGCCCACGTCATCAAGAGCCATCACAATGTCGGTGGCCTGCCGGCACACATGAAGTTGAAACTGGTCGAGCCGCTGCGCGAGCTGTTCAAGGACGAAGTACGCCGGATCGGCGTGGAACTCGGCTTGCCGCCGGCCATGGTCTATCGCCACCCGTTCCCGGGGCCGGGCCTGGGCGTGCGTATCCTGGGCGAAGTGAAACGCGAATACGCCGAGCTGCTGGCGCGGGCCGATGCGATCTTCATCGACGAATTGCGCAAGGCCGATCTGTACGACCGGACCAGCCAGGCCTTTGCCGTGTTCCTGCCGGTGAAGTCGGTCGGCGTGGTCGGCGATGCGCGCGCCTATGAATGGGTGATCGCACTGCGTGCGGTGGAGACCATTGACTTCATGACGGCTCACTGGGCACACTTGCCTTACGAGTTCCTTGGCAAGGTTTCCAATAGGATTATCAATGAATTACGCGGTATTTCTCGTGTAGTTTACGATATTAGTGGCAAACCACCCGCCACAATCGAGTGGGAATAGTAGAATCAAGCACTTGTGCGCATCATTCGAAGGATGGCAGTTTGTCGGCTTTCTCATGTTGTGTTTGTAACATCTTGAAATGAAAGACGAAATCAAGTCGACCTCAACCGAATTCTCGATTGATGATATTCGGTACATGCGGCAGGCCTTGCAGCTGGCCGCCCACGCACGCGACAGCGAGAATGAGGTGCCGGTGGGCGCGGTGCTGGTGCTGGGTGGGGAGATCGTCGGCGTGGGCTGGAACCGCAATGTCACGCTGCACGACCCCACGGCCCACGCCGAGATCATGGCCATGCGTGCGGCCGGCGAGAAGCTGGCCAATCACCGGCTGACCGGCGTCACCCTCTACGTCACGCTGGAACCGTGCTCGATGTGCGCGATGGCGATGATCCACGCTCGCCTCGGGCGCGTGGTCTACGCGGCGGCAGACCCGAAGACCGGCGCGGCCGGCAGCGTATTCGACACCTTGGTCGACGTGCGTCACAACCACCGCATCGAGGTTGCCGGCGGCCTGCTGGCCGATGACTCGGCAAGCTTGCTGCGCGATTTCTTTCGAGCCAGGCGTTGAGCCGCGGACAAGGCACTCGAATTCCAATGCATAAGGTACCGAGGTTGATGGAGTCTCCCGACGGGCGTCCTGGCAACTTCGATTTTCAGTGATGCATCAGTACCGGAATCTTCGCGTGGGCCAGCACATGCCGGGTCGCGCCGCCGATGATGCGTTCGCGCAGGCGTGAGTGACTGTAGGCACCCATGACCAGCAGATCTGCGTGCATGTGTTGCGCCTCTTTCAGGAGCGTAGGGCCGGCCTGCCGGGGCGAAGCGTCGATGCGCCGGGACGTTGCGCTGACGCCGTGCCGGCGCAGGTAGTCGAGAGGATCCAGCTGCAGCGCCGCCAGCGCCGCGTCGTCGTCGGACGCATGGGGTTCGTGTCCATCGATGATCCTGACCTCGGCGGCTTCCTGCAGGAACGGCAGGGCACGGTGAATGGCTCGGGTCGCTTCGACACTGCCGTTCCAGCCGACCGCCACGCGATCTGGCGCTACGTGCTTGTTCCAGTTCGGCGGCAGCAGGAGGCAGGGCAGGCGGCTGGTCAGCATGGCTTCGTCGAGGATGTTGAAGAAGTGCGGGCCAGCTGCGATGTCGCGTTCTATCACGACCAGGTCATGCCCTGCTCCCAGCACCTGGAGCGTCAGGGAAATACTCGTGTGGGTCACCACCCACCCAGCCTCTCGTACGCCGAGGCGATGGGCGTGGGAGGCAAAGGCAGCGCGCTCCCCGTCGTCCTCGCCCCGGGGTTGCAGCAGCAGGCCCAGCAGGCTGGGTTCCAGATCCGGTTCGGCGACGTGTCGCAGCGGCGGAGGAACGTAGCAACTGGTCAGGTTGGCACCCCAGCGTGCCGCCAGTGCGATCGCGGTCTCGACGGCAGGGCTCCACGGATCACTCGACGTCGCCAGGGCAAGGATATCCCCGGGCCGAGCCAACGGCAGCCGGACGGCGGCTTGGGCGTCAGACGACATCATTCGGGCATTTCCCAACGGGCATCGTCATCATCGTGACTCCAGGAGCAGACGATCACAAGTCCAGCGTATGGATGACCTGGGTGGCATCCTGCGGGTCATGATGGCTGCGAAAGCCAAGGTGGCTCCCCAGATCGCGCATCGGCTTGTTGCTGGCCGCATCGATCGAGATCATCTGCCGAAAGCCGTTCTGGCGTGCCTGGCTGATCAGATGTCGCATCAGCAGGGTACCCAGGCCGCGATGACGCCAGTCATCGGCAACCGTTACCGCACATTCGCACTGCTTGTCCTGCGTGGTCGCGGCGTAGCGGCTGACACCGACTCCGCGGAGTTCGCCATCGTCGTGGACCAATGCGATCAACGCTACCTGCTGTGTATTGTCCACGTCCATCAGCTGGTCGAGCAGCGCCGGGCTGGCGTGCTTGAAGGTGCCCATGAAGCGGAAGCGGCGCGCTTCCGGAGACAGCCGTTCGATGAAGGCCTGATTGCGTTCGCGATCTTCTTCGCGCAACGGGCGGATCAGTACCCTGGTGCCGTCGTTGAGCGATTCGATCCAGTGACTTCCGGTCAGCGTGCCGAACGGTACGTCGGGGTGGCTCTCGTGGCTGGCTCCGGGTGTCTCCTGGGCAGGCATGATGTAGTTCTCCGAAGTGACGCCTGGTCGAATGCGGCGTGGCGCAGGAGCCGATGGGAAGCGATCGGCATGATCAACTTGTACGCCCGGTCGCCACGGCATGCTTTGATATCCATCAAGTTCGCCGACGGTTGATCCTGGCCGGGCAGGGTGGAGCATGTGAAGTTCCGAGCCGCCCGCCAAGGCGGTTGGCAGCGGGCGCGGATCGCGAACAGTTCATACATCAGACACTACAGCCAGGCACACCGCAGGCGCACGGTCGGCAACAAGGAGCAGGGCAGGCGACCTGTATGAACGCGCTAATGCGTGAATCCGGGCGGCCTGTGCCACGAGCCTGCGGTCGAAGCATCGGATCGTTCGTTTCACCGGCATATTGACTCGCGTCAATTTCTTTTGTCTTTACTTGGTTATGGTAAGCCTGTTCGTCTGGCGGAGACTCGTCGGCGACCACGTCGTCACGCAACGTCCGTCATGTCAAGCATGGTGTTGATCCCATTCGAGGAGAAAGTCATGAAAATAAACGTTGGTAGCGCCGACCGCGTGGTGCGCGTCGTGCTGGGGATTGTCTTGCTGGCGCTTGTATTCGTGCTCGAGGGCAACGTCCGTTGGCTCGGACTCATCGGCATCTTGCCACTTGCCACCGGACTGTTTCGCTTCTGCCCGGCTTATGCACTCTTTGGCCTCAGCACCTGCCCCATGAAGACAAAGCACGTCGAGTAGCCTGTCGGAGCCAGGCAGCCTGAACGAGGACTGGAGACTTCCTTCATGGGTGAGGTGGCATATTGCGATCACCTGACGTCGATGGTGCCGATCTTGTTCGACATCGCGCGGTGAAGGTTGCGTAACCGGCACAGATCGTGCCGCTGGTCGACAACGGGCAGGCGCTGAAACCTCGGGAATAGCTGATGGCAACGCACAATGACCCTTCCTTGAAGGAAATGGCAGATGACGTGAATGCTGTCATCCAGTCCGAGAAAAGGCGTGGTCTATTCAGCAAAATAGGTTGGTTTGCTCTCGGCGTGGCCGTCGTGGCTGCATCGTTGTGGTGGTTTTGGCCAACGCACCCCAAGGTGCAATGGCAAACTTATACGCTGGACCGGGCTGACATGGAGCTCACGGCGACAGCAACCGGGAATCTGCAGCCAAAAAGTGAAGTTTCGGTTGGCGCTGAGATATCCGGGATTATCGGCGAAGTTCTGGTTTCGGAAAACGACAAGATTCGAAACGGACAGATCCTTGCCAGATTCAATCTTGACGAGCTCAACGTAGCGCTGCAGCAGGCAACGGCAGGTCTTGCCCTGGCCAAGGCATCCGTTTCCGAGGCGGCAGCCACTGTGCAAGAGGCTACGGTGGACGAGCGCAGAACGCGGACTTTGACTGAGCGGGAGTTGTTGCCTCAGGCGACGCTCGACACGGCCGTTGCCACCGTCAAGCGTGCCCAAGCCAGGCTCACGTATTCCAGGGCATCGGTTGAGCAAGCTGAAGCAAGCGTATCCCAGGCCCGCACGCGACTCGAAAAGGCCATCATCACGTCGCCTATCGATGGCGTGGTCCTCAAACGCAACATCGAACCCGGAACCACGGTGGCGGCAAGCTTCCAGACGCCCGAGCTTTTTCTGCTTGCGGAAGATCTGGGGCAGATGGAACTCCATGTCTCCATGGATGAGGCCGATGTGGGCATGGTGAAGGCGGACCAGAGCGCAACCTTTACGGTGGACGCCTGGCCGGGCCGGGAATTCAAGGCAGAGGTGCTGAAGGTCTACTTGTATCCGACGGTCGAGAACAACGTGGTGACATACACCACGGTGCTGTCCGTCGATAACTCCGAACACCTCCTCCAACCGGGGATGACGGCGACAGCGACCATTGTCACGGGCCAGCGAAAGCAGACTTTGAGGGTGCCCAACATCGCCTTTCGCTTCAGGCCCCCGGTTACCGACGAGAAAGACGGCGGCTTGTTCAGCCGTCCAGCAGGACGCAGCGGGGATTCTTCCGCTGCGTCCTCCAATGTCATCTGGACGCTCAAGGGTGGTGAGCCTCGGCGCGTACTCGTGCGTACCGGCTATACCGATGGTCAATACACCGAAGTTTTCAGTGATGAATTATCCGTGGGCGACAAGATATTGACTGGCGTGGCGAGAGGCTCCCCTGAATAGCGACGCGCACAACCTGGAGGACATTCGGCAGCAGTCCCGGTTGTCTCCTGCCATCATCCGCATGCGTGACATTTACAAGATCTATGGGTCGGGTCCCGCCGAGGTGCGAGCCCTGGATGGTGTCGACCTGGTGATTCGGGATGGCGAATTCGTGGCCATCATGGGGCCCAGTGGCTCGGGCAAGTCCACCTGTATGAACATCATCGGTTGCCTTGATGTGCCTTCAGCCGGTGAATATCTGTTCCGCGGGGTGAATGTGGGCAGCCTCGATCGGGATGAGCTCACCTTGTTGCGCCGACATTTCATGGGCTTCATCTTCCAGAGCTTCAATCTGCTGCCACGGGTCACTGCCCTGGCCAACGTGGAGCTTCCGCTGATATACGAGGGGGTCAAACGGTCCACGCGCAGGGCACGCGCAGCGGAGGCTCTGCGACTGGTCGGCCTTGCCGGTCGCGAGGCCGCCACACCCAATCAACTTTCCGGGGGACAACAGCAGCGCGTGGCGATTGCCCGGGCGCTGGTCACCGAGCCTCCCATCTTGCTGGCTGATGAGCCCACCGGAAACCTGGATACCGCGATGTCCGATGACATCATGGTTCAACTGGACCAGATCCGTGTCGAGCGGGGCATCACCATCATCATGGTGACCCACGAGCCGGCCATTGCTCGCTACGCGGAACGGATTCTGTATTTCGTCGATGGCAGGCTGGTCAAGGACGGACCTCCGTCAGAGATCCTGTCATGAGCTGGCTGGACACCCTTGTCATGGCCTTTCAGGCGATCGTCAGGAACAAGCTGCGTTCGTTTCTGACCACGCTTGGCATCATCATCGGCGTCGGTAGCGTGGTTGTCATGGTGCACCTGGGCCAATCCGCCACCCAAAGTGTCACCGACGAAATTGCCGGTATCGGTTCGAACCTTCTGTTTGTCATGCCCGGCACTGCCCAGCGCGGCCTTGGTGGTGTGCGTACAACTGCCAAGCCCTTTGAACTCGAGGATGTGGAAGCCATCGAGCGCGACGTGCCCGGAATTCTTGTCGCACCGGCGCTGACGATCAACACGACTGTTGTTTTCGGCAATGCCAATGAAACGATTTCGGTGGTGGGAACGAACAACAACTACTTCGCCGTTCGCAACCACGAGCTTGCCTACGGCCGGGAGTTCGAGACATCGGAGCTGAGTGCCGGATCGGCAGTTTGCATCATCGGCACCACGCTGGTCGACGAGATGTATCTTGGCCAGGAGCCCCTGGGTACGACTCTTCGGGTCGGACGCACCGCCTGTCGGGTGGTCGGTGTGCTTGAGAAAAAAGGTCAGTCCATGGGACAGGACCGGGACAAGACCATTCTCATGCCGATCAAGGCTGTCCAGCGCCGACTCGTAGGCAGCCTCGACGTGCAGACCATTTATGTATCGGCATTGACCGATGGCACCACGCGCACGATTCAGAAGGACATTGAGTCGCTGCTTCGACAGCGCAGGAATATTGCATCCCGGGCAGACGACGACTTCTACGTTCGCGACACGCAGGAAATTGCCGAGGCTCTGGCCAGCACGACGAACACGCTGACCATTCTGCTGGGCGCCATTGCGGCCGTGAGCCTGCTGGTAGGTGGCATCGGGATCATGAATATCATGCTGGTGTCGGTAACGGAGCGAATCCGGGAAATAGGCATCCGGCTGGCGATCGGTGCCCGGACTCGTGATGTGTTGCTGCAATTTCTGGTCGAGTCGATCGCTTTGTCGACGATCGGCGGCGTGATCGGGTTGATAGTCGGCATCGTAGGTACCTGGTTGGTAACCTCCCGGATGAACATGCCATTCCTGCTCTCTCCCACGGTCATGTTGATGGGGTTTTTCTTTGCTGTTGCGATAGGCGTCATTTTTGGATATTTCCCTGCCCGCAAGGCAGCACATCTGAATCCTATCGATGCACTTCGCCACGAGTGAAGGTGAACCCACTGCCAGTTCCACAAAATGAAGAACGGTCTGGCATTCACTTGTGAATCCCGTTCCGAGTTCGTGGCTCACCGCTTGCCGAGTCGTCTCATGAACCTGTCCAGGGAGCGGATGTTGATCACATCCTCCGGCGCGACCTGCTTGCATTTTTCTCACTTCGGACGACAAGACATGAATAGCTTGACGGAAGCAGAGACCCGCGCGCTGCACGATGCGCTCGATGATGAGTACCTTGCCTGGGCGACTTACGACCAGGTGATCGCCGACTTTGGCGAGGTACCGCCGTTCAGCAACATCCGCGAAGCCGAGGGACGCCATATCGAGGCACTTTGCACGTTGTTTGCACGCTACGGGCTGGCCGTACCCGTGAATCCCTGGCTTGGAAAAGTTGCGCAATATGCCAGCCTGCAAGAAGCCTGTGAAGCAGCTGTGGAGGCTGAAATAGCCAATGGCGAACTGTACGAGCGACTGCTTGGGACGACCGGCCGCCCGGATATCCTCGCGGTATTGCGCAATCTGCAAGAGGCATCGCAGCAGCGTCACCTGTCGGCGTTCCGGCGTTGCGCGGAAGGTCGCGGCGGTGGCCGCGGCGGAAGGCAACGCCGTGGCGGTAGGCACCCGGCATGATGGCCAGCTCGGGAAGAAGGCGGTGGCTCTTTCCCGAGCATCAAACGATCGATCGAGTCTGACCTGTTGATTCTCATTGATTCCACACAATCAATTCGTCGCTGTACCGATCGCGCGGCGCTGCTCGAACAGGGTGTAGTGCGGCGCGAGTGACTCGGCCAGCGCCCGGCGGATCAACGCCTCGCCGGCGCCGCCGCGGCAGCGCGTAGCCGGGCGTCGCCTGCGCGCCTGGCGCCAGCCGCGTGTCGGCGATCTCGCGCGACAAATCGGTGCGATCACGTACTCGCGTCGGGATTCTTCGAGGGCGTGCCCGGCACCATCGTTGTGTGCAGATGTGGATTGGCAGCGACCAAATGCCGCAATGCCGCTCGGGAATCGCATGTAAACCGGTACGCTACACGACCATGGATCACGCGCGGCGTGTTACCTCGCCGCCGCCCTGGCAGGCTCCAGCCTCGATGGCGCGCGCGATGGCCGACAAGGCGTTGCAGCAGGGTATCTCCAGAGAAGAGATACTCGACCCGGTGCAGATTGCCCGCTTTGGCATGGCCACCAGGATCATCGGCGACGCCGAACCATGTTCGGACACCTTTGGTTGGGACGGCGCAGTAATCGATCCGCATCAGGAGCCCGGCATGACCCATGTCAAGGTATTTGACACTGGACCATCGATTTCCCTGGACGCCGGCTGTTGCTGCGGTGCGTCGATCGCCTTGGCAGGTAAGCTTGCGGCGGGTTCAGTGCCGCCGAATGTCCGCCATTGTCCCCATGCCATATCGACACGTTCGCGTCATCCGCATTACCAGGACACCATGGAACGTACCCATGATTGAGGTTACCCCGACCACTTGTGTACATACGGCCCACCGTACAGGTTGCGGCGCGCGCGCACAGGTTGCTGGCGCGAGCAGCGCGTCACCGTGCCGCCAGGCCATGCGGCGTGGCCTTCTCCTGATGCTGCTTGTCGTCAGCCTGCCGGTGCTCTCGGCCGAACAGCCGCCCGATCTGGCGGGGGTGTTGCGGCGTATTGCGAACCAGTCACCGACCATCCAGGCGGCGCAGGCGAGCCAGCGTGCCGCCAGCGCGCAGGAGCGCACGGCACGCGCCGCCTGGTTCGGCAAGGTGGATACCTACGCGCGCAGCACGCACTACAACGACCCACGCATGGTCCGGTCGATCACCCAGCCGTCCGACATAACCACGTATGCGTTCTCGCGCAACCAGTTCGGCTACGGCGTCGAGGGGCAACTGCCGATCGACATCAACGGGCAGATCCTGGCCAACGTGCAGGCGGCGCGTGCCAATGCCCGTCGCGCGATGTGGAACGCCGAAGACCAGCGCCTGCAGACCATGCTCGATGGCGCCGCGTTGTACCGCGGCCTGCAGGCCGCGACCGGCCAGACTATCGCGCTGGAGGCGGAATTCCACGCCTTGGAGAGCAGCCTGGCCGTGGCCCGCAAGGGCTTGAAGGTCGGCTCGATCGCGCGGGTCAACCTGCTGCGGGTGCAGGCCGCCGTAGCTGCCGTACAAGGACAGCTGGCCGGGGTGGAGGGGCAGGAACATCGTCTGCGCGCGCAGTTGGCAGCGTTGATGGATCTGCCTGCGTACACCGTCAAGATCCAGCCGCCGGCGAACGAGCCTGAGCTGATACCGGGGGGCAATCCGGATAAGGCGCCCTTGCTCGCCGCGGCGCAGAGCGCTGCAGATGCGGCGAGCGCACGCGAGCAGGCGGCCCGGCGCGCGCAATGGCCACAGTTGACGCTGACCGGCGGCTGGGATCACAACGCCATCCAGTTCGACCGGAGTGCGGTGGATACCTGGCAGGTCATGCTGGTACTGAAAGTCGACCTTTGGTCCGGTGGCGCCCAACGCGCCGCGATTTCGGAAGCCCGCGCCGTCCACGAGGAGGCCATCGATCATGCGCGGCAGGCCCAGCTCGACCTCAATGCCGCCAGCATGGGCGCAGCTGCCGCCTGGCATGCCCAGTCCAAAGCCTATCTCGCCGCCACGAGCGGACTGCTGGCGGCGGAGGAAAGCGCACGCATCGAGCGTGGTCGCTTCAAGGTCGGCCTCGGCTCGGCCACCGAGCTGATCGACGCCGAGGCCGCTCTGGCACAGGCGCGGGCGAGCGTCACCAATACCCGAGCCGCCTGGTGGGAGGCCGATGATGCGCTGCGCTACAGCTATGGCGAGGCGCCGTTGGCGCTCACCGGGGTCTCCCACGAATCTCCTGCGGCACAAGGATACTGAGCATGCTTTCTTTTTCGCGTAAACGTCGCTGGTTGCTGCTGGTTGCGGTGGTCGTCATCATCGTGGCTGCGGTAGCGCTGCATTTTCGCCGGCTGCATCAATCCGACCGCAGTTCCATCGCCGAAAGTTCGCCGTGGGCGCTGGAGACTGCCCTTGTGCAACGTGGCAGCGTGTCGGCGAGTATCCAGTCGGCGGCCGTGATCGAGGCACCGCAAAATATCGTGTTGTCGGCGCAGATCCAGGGCACGGTATTGGCCATCGGCCCGCGCGCGGGCGTGGCGGTAAAGCGTGGCGAACTGCTGTTGCGCATCGATGCGCGCGCGATTTCCAACAACGTCGCAGCGCTGGTGCAGCAGCGGGCCGCCGCGCAGGCCGATGCCGATTACGCCAGCACGCAGCAACAGCGTACCGACGCGTTGCTGGTCGAAGGCGGCGTAAGCGAGGCGCAGGCCGAACAGGCGCGCGCGACGGCCGATGGTGCGCGGGCCAAGGCGCAGTCGCTGGCCAGACAGATCGCCGCGCTGCGCGTCGAGTTGGGTTATGCCGAGATCCGCGCACCACAGGATGCGGTGGTGGCGGCGCGGCTGGTCGAGGTGGGCGACACCGTGGGCCCGGGCAAGCCCGTGTACCGCCTCACCGCCGGGTCCGGCGCGGTGGTGCGTGTGCGCCTGCCGGCGCAGCAGCTTGCCAAGGTGCAGGTGGGCGACATGCTCGAGCTGCGCCAGGGTGGCGCCACGCTCGCGGTACCGGTAACCCGCATTGCGCCGGCAGTCGATGCCGCGGGCCTCGGCATCGTGGAGGCCGACACCAAGGTGGCGCCGTTCGGATTGCCCAGCGGCAGCACCGTGGCGCTCAGTGTGCACACGGTGCAAACGGAAACGGCGCTGACCGTTCCGGTTGCGGCATTGGTTGGACACGGTGCGCAAGCCTACGTGGTGACGTTCGTGCCGGGGCCGAAGCCGGGTGAGCCAGGCGTCGTCCATCGGGTGCCGGTGAAGGTATTGCAGGAAGGCACCAGGCGCGCAGCGGTCGAGGGTGGGCTGAAGCCTGGAGAACAGGTGGCCATCGGACAGACTGCCGTGCTTGCGCGATTGCGCGACGGCGACCCCGCAGTCACTGCCGCCAGCGTGGGAGCGCGGCAGTGAACTTCATGCAACGCCTGCTGGGCCAGGCCCATGCCATCGTGGCGCTGGCCGTGCTGGTAGTGGTGGCCGGTACCGCCGCCTACTTCACCATGCCGATGAATCTGTTCCCGGACTCCGACCGGCCGATGGTCATTGTGGTCACGCAGTGGCCGGGTGCCGAGGCGGGTGATGTCGAGCAGGATGTCACCCACCCGATCGAGACTCAGCTCACGTCGATCGACGGCGTGCGCCGCGTCACCTCGGTATCGCGCGACCAGGTCTCGGCGGTGACGGTGGAGTTCGAATACGGCAACGAGATCGATATCGCGGCAGCCAAGGTGCTGACCGAGCTCAAGCGGGTCGAGGCGGAACTGCCGCAAACCGCGCGCGCGCCGACGATCTTCCGTCTCACCAATGCGGCGAAGCCGGTGACGGTACTGGCGCTGACTCCGGCCAAGGATTCGGGCTTGGAGTTGGGCGAGGTGCGGCGTATCGCCGAGAACCAACTGCGCAATCATCTGTTGCGCATCCCCGAAGTGTCCGAAGTGGAAGTGTTCGGCGGCCATCAACGCCAAGTGCAGGTTGATCTGGATCGCAGCGCACTGGCCAGCCATCAGCTCGACGTGGCGACCGTGGCAAGCGCGCTGGCGAGCAGCAACCTGACCGCGCCCGAGGGCCTGGTGCACCGCGACGGTTATCGTTTCCTGCTCACCCTCGACAGCATCGCCCATAACCCGCAGCAGCTTGCTGCCATCCAGGTGCCGCTACCCGGCGGCGGCTTCGTACGGGTGGGTGATCTGGGCAAAGTGGGCTGGGGCGATGCCGATCCGGCGTCGTGGTATCACGGCAACGGCAACACGGCTATCGCCGTCTCGCTTCTGCGCGGTGAGAAGGGCTATGCCGCCACCACCGCGCGCAACATCGAGGCCGAACTGCCGGCGATCCGCGCGCAGTTTCCGATGCTGCAGATGGCCCAGGCCGACGGTCAGTTGCACTTGATCGACCTCACCGTGGACAACATGTTGGGCGCGTTGCGCGATGCCTTGATCATGACCGTGCTGGTGATCCTGCTGTTCCTGGCCGACACCCGTGCAGCCCTGATCACCGCGTTGTCGTTGCCGTTCACCTATCTGCTCACCTTTCTGGTGATGAGATTGATCGGCTACGAGTTCGACATGATTACCCTTACGGCGGTGATCATCGCCGTGGGCCTGCTCGCGGATGACGCGATCGTGGTGATCGAGAATATCGAGCGGCGCATGCGCGAGCACGGCGAGCACGGCATGGAAGTAGCCGCCCACGGCACCCAGGAGGTCATGCTGGCGATACTCTCCGGCACCGTTGCCAATATGGTGGTGCTGTTGCCGATCGTGTTCATCGGTGGCTATGTGCAGACCGTGCTGCGGCCACTGTCGGTGTCGCTGATGCTGGCGCTGGGCGCATCATTCATTGTCTCCGTCACCATCATTCCGCTACTCACCCCCTGGATACTCAAACCTGACGCGCGCGATGTGTTGCGCAAACCGCTCGGTTATTTCGACCGCTATGTGCTTGTGCCGGTGAAGCGCTTCTACGTCGCGCTGGTAGGCTGGGCGCTGGGTCGCCCCAAGTGGATCCTGATTGTCGCCCTCATCCTTACGCTGGCCTCGTTACTACAGATGCCGGTGGTGGGGCGCGAGCTGATGCCGCTGATGGATTCAGGCATCACGCAAATCAGCTTCGAAGCACAACCGGACACCGATGTGGCGGGCATGCAGCGCATCGCGCACCAGTTGGATGACGCCGTCCGCGCTGCCGTCAAGCCCGACTGGCTTATTTCCACGTCCACCGTCGTGGGTGCCGAGCCGCAGGACAAGTCCTTCGGCGCGACGCGCACGTTTCAGCAAGGCATGGCCACGATCAACCTGGTTGACCGGTTCCACCGCAGTGAGAGCATCTTCCAGCTCAATCAGGAGATCCAGCGCCGCATACGGGCCATTCCCGGCATCATCGACGCCAACGCGGTGGTATTTGGCGCCACGCCGCTGTCCTCGATCCGCAGCACGGTGGATCTGATGATTACCGGCCCGGACTGGCGCGTACTCGACCAGCTTGCCAGCGAGGTCGAACGGCGCCTGCGCAAGGTGGGCGGTCTGACCGGCTTTGAGCGCAGTTGGCAGGGTGATTCCAAGCGCCTGCAACTGGATGTGGATGCGGCCACCGCATCGAGTTACGGACTGACTCCAGCCGCGATTGCCCAGCAGGTGGCGGCGCAGGTCAACGGCGTCCCCGGTGGCAGCCTGCGGGTCGTCGGCGAAAACAGCATACCGGTCTGGGTGCGCCTGCGTGCCGACGAACGCTCAAGCCCGGCGGCGATCAAGGCGCTCAACGTGTCCACGCCGAACGGCAGCACCGTGCCCCTGGCACAGTTCGCCACGGTGCGGACGGTGTATGCGCCGAACACCTTCACCCATCAGAACCTGGAACGCAGTGTCGACGTCCTCGGTTTCCGGCGCGATCTCGCCGTCACCGCGCTGGATGCGCATGTGGCCGAGGCGCTGAAGGGACTGCAATTGCCGCGCGGCTACCGCATCAGCGACGAAGGCGAAATGAAGGAAATGAGTGCCTCGTTCACCCGCCTGGTGCAGTCGCTGGCGCTGGGTATCGTGTTGCTGGCGGCGGTGCTGGTGATCAGCTTCCGCTCCTTCATTACGCCCGTGGCCATCCTCGCCACCCTGCCGCTGGCGCTGATCGGTGCGGTCTGGGCCATGATGATTGCCGACAAGCACAGCAGCATGCCCTCGTTCATGGGGCTGATCCTGTTGATGGGGATCATCGTCAAGAACGGCATCTTGCTGGTGGACTTCGCGCAGGAGGCTCTGACTCGCGGCGTGCCACTGAAAGACGCGATCCTGCAGGCAGTTGATTTGCGCACCCGGCCGATCCTGATGACGGCGGCCGCCGCCGCCGTGGGCATGGTGCCGGTGGCCTTCGAGTGGGCGGTCGGCCTGGAACGATTGTCACCGCTGGCGATCGTGGCCATCGGCGGTCTCATTGTCGGCACCTTCCTCACCCTGCTGATCGTGCCGGTGCTGCTGTATCTACTGCTCAGGCGGCGCCATCCCGAAACACCGGACGAAAAACTAATCAGGTCAGCTGATTAGCGTCGAACCCCAGCTGTCAAAAGCCCCCTCGCCCGTTGCTGTCTCTTGATCAGATATCGATTGGATACTGCGACAACCCCGGCGGGGAGTGCCCGCCCAACGGCGCGTCGATGGTTTGGCGGGCACTGCCCGCCGGCTCTGCTGCACCCATGCAAGATGTGATCAAGAGACAGCTCACCCGCAGGGGCACGCCCAAGGTCGCCGTCGGGAGAGGGGTCGGGGAAAGAGTTCGGGCGCCGCGAACAGTGGCAGCACTCGACATTGCGACTCCACGCTTCGCTCGCACCCTCATCCGGCGCTTTGCGCCACCTTGCTTACCCGCAAGGGGACTTCCCATGGTCGCCGGAGGCAGAAGGACCATGTCAGCTGAGGTTCGACGCTAATCAGGTCAAGTTATCCGCGACATGAACAGTCGGCCATGGTCGAATCACTCGGTATATTTTCCGGATTTCGGGTACGCCGGATCGAGAGGTCCGCGAACAGAGCAGGGCTTCGACATCCTTGCGTGTCCAAATGCTCGCTTCGACCGCCAAAGCCCGGCAGACGGTTAGACGCGCGCCTGCATTTCGTACACCTGCCCACCGGTGAGTGCTTCGGTCAGTGTGCTCATGTACACGCTGAGCGCACCATAGATATCGTCGGCGCTGAGCATGCCGCTGAGTCCACCTGCGCTGTTGAGCACGGGAAGACGGCGCACATGGCGATGTCGCATGGTCTGGATGGCGGAAAAGATGTCCTGGCTCTCGCTACAGGTGGCCACGTCGCGGCTCATGATGTCGGATACCGTGAACACGTCGGCGTCGATGCCCACCGCGATCGCGGAGAGCACGATGTCCCGATCGGTGATGAATCCGATCGGGATGCGCTCACCATTGGGCTGCTCGGTCACCACGAGACTGCCGACGTGTTGTTTGCGCATGAACTCCGCCGCCTCGCGCACGGACATGTCGCCACCGGCGCTGACAACCTTGCGGGTACAGATATCGGCGATGCGCATGGAACTGTCTCCGTCGTTGCGGCCTGGCCGACCACAGCCCAAGGATCGCCCGGCACAGGTGGCCCGGTCTTGACGGCGATCAACAAAATCACTTGCAGGATCGTGCAGATAGCCGGTCATCATGCCCCCATCGTGCGTGCCAGCCGTTTGCGCAACTGCCGTAGTGGAAGGGTGTTGAGCACATCGCCAGCCTCCAGCCAGCCGCGTCTGGCCTGGTCCACGCCGAGCGTCAGCCAGTGCAGGTCGGCGCCGCAATGGGCGTCACTGGAAATTGCGACCAATACGCCGGCGTCCTTGGCCTGACGGCACTGGAAGTCGAACAGGTCCAGGTGGCTGTGCACCGCGCCCACCACCAGATCCAGACGAGCCAGAACAGCATCGGGCAGGTCGAGTTTTCCGTCCCGCAGGATGTCGACCTCGATCCCCTTGAGCAGGACCATGCCCTTGAGTCGTTCGTTGAACCGGTCGATCGCATCGATCTGCGCGGCCAGTCGTGACGCATCCAGTCCATGCGCAACGGTCAGGCTGCGTGAATGATCGGTAATGGCAAGGTAGCTCAGGCCCGCCGCTCGGGCTGCCTGGGCCATCTGCTCGAGGCTTTCCTGGCCGTCGCTGTCCGTGGTGTGAGCATGCAGGTCGCCGCGCAGGTCCGTGCGTTCCACCAGCTTCGGCAATTTCCCGTCGCGGGCCGCCTCGAGCTCGCCGCGGTCTTCACGCAATTCCGGGGCCATGCTGGGGAGGCCGACGGCAGCATAGACCGACGCTTCGGTGTCGCCGGCGATGCGCTTGCCGCCCTGGTACACGCCGTACTCGTTGATTTTCAGCTTGCGGGCCTGGGCGATCCGGCGCAGGGCGATGGTGTGCGCCCTGGAGCCGGTGAAATAGACCAGCGCCGCACCGAAACTGGCCGCACCCACCACGCGAAAGTCCACCTGCAAGCCATCCTTCAGCACCACGCTGGCCCGGGTGGGTCCTTGCGAAAGCACCGAGTCGACCTGATCGAATGCTGTCAGATAGCCGGCCAGTGATGGTCCAGGCCTGGCCACGATCAGGATGTCCAGATCACCGACCGTATCGCGGCGTCGCCGAAAGCTGCCGGCGATCACCACCCTGGAAACACCCGGCGCCGCGCGCAAGTAGGCTTGCAGCGCATCGACATGAGCTGTAACACGCGCCAGCGGCCAGCGTCGCGTGCGCTCCAGATAGCCGGCGGTGGCTTCGGCGAGACGCCGCTCGCTGCGCGTCCCGAAGCCAGGCAACTCACGGATGCGACCTTCGCGTGCTGCGTCGAGCAACTGCCTTGGCGTATGGATACCGAGCTCGTGGTAAAGCGTATGCACCCGCTTGGGCCCGAGGCCCGGGATGTGCAGCAGATCGGTGATTCCAGGTGGCGACGACTCCCGCAGCCGATCGAGCTGGTCGCAACTGCCACGCCGCACAATCTCCTCGACCTTGCCGGCCAGGCTCTTGCCGATCGCCGGCAGGTCGGCCAGATCGTGGCCTCGCGCAAGCAGGTCGGCCATCGCCTTGGGCCAGTGGGAGATCGTGCGGGCGGCGTTGCGATAGGCGCGCACGCGGAAGGCGTTGGCCTGCTGCAATTCCAGCAGGTCAGCCACTTCCTCGAAAACAGCGGCGATGTCGGCGTTGCCGCGACTCATTGAAGTCGACCTGCCTGTTGATCACATTTGAGTGGCTATCCGCCGGGCCAGCGACAGGTTTCCATCCACGAGCCCGTTGCCTACACGCCATCAGGAAGAACACGTGTCCCGTTGCGATGCCACCTTCTGCATCGAGGTTCAGCTGTCGAAAGCCCTCTCCCTCGGTGACCGCAGGGAGAAGGGCCATTTTTGTCAAGCTTCGACACTGGCCAGGCTTCCTTTTGGCTATGGGTTTTTTCCTGGGTTGGTGGCTAGCCACCAACCCCACCCGACCCCGTGCCACCACCGCCGGGACCCATGCCACCGCCACGGGCAGGTGGCTCGGCGGGCAGCGTCACACCACGTTCCTTGGCGCGCTCCTGCATCTGCTCATGGTGTTCGTTGCGGATTTGCTCCCGTTCCGCGGCCGTGGTCGCGTCACGCATTTTGGCGCGATATTCGGTGCGCTCTTGTTGCGTCATGAGTTGGCTGCCGTAGATTTGCTCTTGCTGTTGGGTTTGGGCGTCTTGTTGGGCCGGTGGCTGACCGCGCATTCCGCCGGGACCCATGCCACCACCACCCGGTCCCATGGCGCCACCGCTTGGCCCCATGCCACCGCCACCTGGGCCCATGCCGCCACCGCCGGGACCCATACCGCCTCCTCGGGCGGGTGGCTCGGTGGGCAGGGTCATACCCCGTTCCTTGGCGCGCTCCTGCATCTGCTGATGGTGTTCGTTGCGGATTTGTTCCCGTTCCGCGGCCGTGGTCGCGCCGCGCATTTTGGCGCGATATTCGGTGCGCTCTTGTTGCGTCATGAGTTGGCTGCCGTAGATTTTCCCTTGCTGCTGGGTCTGGGCCTCTCCCTGGGCCGGTGGCTGGCCGCGCATTCCGCCGGGTCCCATCATGCCACCACCACCTGGGCCCATCATGCCGTTACTGCCGGGGCCCATGCCGCCACCGCCGGGACCCATGCCGCCGCCTCGGGCAGGCGGCTCGGCGGGCAGGGTCACACCACGTTCCTTGGCGCGCTCCTGCATCTGCTGATGGTGTTCACTGCGGATTTGCTCTCGTTCCGCTGCCGTCGTCGCACCGCGCATTTTGGCGCGATATTCGGTGCGCTCTTGTTGCGTCATGAGTTGGCTGCCGTAGATTTGCTCTTGCTGCTGGGTCTGGGTTTCTTCCTGAGCCGGTGCCTGACCAGCCGCCAGCGCAACACCCGCCGATAACGCGAGTGCGCTTGCCAGGGCAGATGCTACCAATAATAAGTTTTTTTGCTTGTTCATGATTACATCCTTCGTTGGGTTGTCGGGACAGGGTTCAGAGCCACTACAACCCGTTCAGTGGCGCTGCAAGCGGGTGTCGTCGAGGCCGAAATCCAGTGATCGGCTGGACTGGCTCAGGGATCAGCAGATTGCTGACCCGAGGTGGACGGGCAGGGGGTCGACCAACCGGCGCAGGCGAGTTTTGGTGCGGCATCGTTACAGGCCCGACGGGTAAGTATCCGGCGGTTCATGCCGGGTCCAATGTTCGGTAATGTCGAAAGGCTCGACCGCGCTGGTCTCGTCGAGGTGGAACAGCGCATCGAACTGTCGGCTCAGCGAAGCGCTGAAGTAATGACTGGCGAGCTCCGTTTCAGGCCGATACACCACACCGATGGCCCGTTGGAGTAGTGGCGCGGCGAGGTCTTCAGCCATCGAGGTCGACAGCGGCAGGAAGAAGCGGTCAAGCTGGGTGGTGTAGAACAGTCGCTCGCAGCTGCCCTTGGATGCGGGACGAATCCAGCGCCTCTCGGCCGGTGCATCCCAGTCGCGTGCGGCAGTGACGTGGCCGGTGTAGGTGGTGAAACCGACCAGCAGAGCCTGCTCGGCACCGGCCTGTTCACGCAGCAGTTGGCCGACATTCCATTCGCCGCGTTCGCTCATCTCGGTGGCACGCGCATCGCCCAGATGCGAATTGTGCGCCCACACCACGATGCGGCCCTGTCGCCCGCGGGAGCGCAGGTGACGCCGCAGCGCGAACAACGTATTCACCATGTGCGTGTCGCGCAGATTCCAGGTGTTGGTGCGACCTTCGAACATGGCGCGGTAGTACCGCTCGGCATTGAGCACGACATACGCGTTGCGCTCGGCGAAGAACTGTTCGTCTTCCGCCGCCGAGCCGTTCTCGGCCAGATACGCTGGCGCCTTGCGCAGCAAGTCCACCAGCATGGCGGCGGCGGCATCGCGGCAGGGTGGGCGCAGGCCCGTGGCAGCCTCGAATCCATAGGTCTGCGGCTCGCGCACGTGGTTCAGTCCCACATAAAGCTGGCGCGCGCGCATGGCCTGCTCGGGGTCGACCTGCTCGAGGTAGTCGATCACTGCGTCGGCCGAGCGGAACAGGCTGTACAGGTCCAGGCCGTAGAAGCCGGCATGCGCAGCAGCCGGAAGTGCCGCGTTGTGGGCCTGCAGCCACTGGATGAACCCGCGCACTGGCTGGTTGCGCCACATCCAGGTCGGGAAGCGCTGGAAGTCGCCGAACGCGTCGTCGATCAAGGCATCCCCGATGCCGCGGACATGGCGATTGAGTCGGTAGGCGTCGGGCCAGTCGGCTTCGACGGCGACTGCATCGAAACCGAGCTCTCCGATCAGCCGGCGCGTGATCTGCGCGCGCATCGCATAGAACTCATGCGTGCCGTGGGTCGCCTCGCCAAGCAGCACGAAGGTGCGGTCGCCGACCATGCGCAGCAACTCATCGTAATCGTGGTCGCTGCCGTCAAGCACGGTGGCCGTGTTGCGGATGGCTTCCAGCAAAGGGGGATGACGAACGATCACTTGCGCCTCGAACCCGGCGGCCGCACGGCGGCGATGTTTCAAGCTTGACAGCGGATTCGGACACCATTTTGACGAAGGTCAACAAACGCTGCGGCGGATGCGACAAAGTACTTGGTGCAGGTGCCATGTTGCCGCCGTTGAAGGTGGGTGCGGCGAGGCACGCCCGGGTACATGCCGATGGTCTCACTGCCATTTCATGATCGCGACGACGCTGGCCGACAACTGGCCACGGCGTTGGCACACTATCGGGGTTCGCATCCGCTGGTGCTGGCCATTCCACGCGGCGCGGTGCCGATAGGGCGGATCGTCGCTGATGCGCTGGATGGCGAGCTCGATGTCGTGCTGGTGCGCAAGCTCGGTGCGCCGGGCAATCCCGAATTTGCCGTTGGTGCGGTGGACGAGCAGGGTGCCGTGCTGCTCAACGAATACGCGGCGCAAGTTGGCGCCAATGAAGCCTATATCCGGAAAATCGCGCAGCGCGAACTGGCGCTGATTCGCGAGCGCCGTGCGCGCTACCGTCCCGGTCAGCCGGCGATTGCTGTGGCCGGGCGAACGGTCATCGTGGTCGATGACGGGCTGGCGACCGGCGCCACGATGGTGGCGGCATTGCAAGCGGTTCGCGCGCAGGGTCCGGCGCGACTGGTTTGTGCGGTACCCGTGGCTGCGTCGGACAGTCTGGAACGCGTATCCGCACTGGCCGACGAGATCGTTTGTCTGGCGGCACCGCGCCCGTTCCACGCAGTCGGTCCGCATTACCTGGATTTCACCGGCGTCACGGATGAAGAGGTGATCGCCGTGCTGGCTGGCCCGGTCGCGCAGGATGGGAAAGCATCGACGCCGCCGAGTAACCCGGTTCGCATCCCCGCCGATCACGTGATCCTCGAGGGCGACCTCGTCATGCCGTCATCACCGCACGGTCTGGTGCTCTTCGTGCATGGCAGCGGCAGCAGTCGGCACAGTTCGCGCAATTGTTATGTGGCCTCCATATTGAATCAGCGCGGCTTCGCGACCCTGCTCTTCGACTTGTTGACGCCGCAGGAAGACCGCGACACGGCGGCGCGCTTCGACATAGCGCGGCTCGCGCGGCGGCTGGACGCGGCCCTGCAGTGGGCATGGCAAGAGCCCGCCCTGCGCGATTTGCCGTGCGGCCTGTTTGGCGCGAGCACCGGCGCAGCGGCGGCATTGATCGTGGCCTCGGCCCGACCCGGCGAGATTGGTGCCGTGGTGTCGCGCGGCGGTCGCCCCGACCTGGCCGGTGCTTCCAGCCTGTCGCGCGTACAGGCCCCCACGCTGTTGATCGTGGGCGGCGCCGATCGGCAGGTACTGGAGCTCAATCGTGCAGCCCAGGCGACGATGCCACGCGGAGCCGATCTCGTTATCGTGCCCGGAGCCACGCATCTGTTCGAGGAACCCGGTGCCCTGGAGCAAGCGGCGGCCATCGCCGCCGACTGGTTCGCCCGCTGGCTCCGACCCACGCGCGGTGCGTCGAGCTGAAGTGGCGCTCCGTGCCGCTTCGATCTGCATTTGATCGATGGCGAACTGCTGGGCGTGACGACCCAGCGGAATCTCGTATACGTAGTGTTGCTCCGCGTGCATGTTCTTGCAGCCGGGCAGCATGTACTCACTGAGCATCAGACCGCCGCGGAGCGTGAGGGCGGCAGGCACCGATACCGATACCGATGAAGCCATGCTGACCATGGAACGACCGCTTTCGCATGATCGGCAGCTGAAAAGCATGGCTCGGCGAGATATGTCAGTTGACCAATCTCAATAACTCCCACTGACGCCCGGGCTATCTTCAAAAGCAGTCACGGAGGATTCGGCAGGTATTTTGCGTCGGGCCTCGGCGTTGGTGGCGACATGAACCGAAACCGCCTTCTCGCAGGCGGATTCGGCGGCGACAAGGGCCTGCCCACGGGCAAACCTGCGCCGACTCATGCGTCGACTGTCGCGATCGAGCTGACGAAACGCCCTGGCCAATGCTGCAGGGACGCTGCTCATGAGCTTGAGGAGGAACTACAGATGACCACACTTGCACGTTGGAATCCGTTCAAGACACCGACACGGTTCGATCCCGTGGGGAATTTCGAGGATATGTTTCGCGGCCTGGCGACACGTTCGCCGTGGCGTGATCTGGATGTGGTGCCACCGGACATGCGCCTCGACGTGACGGAGGATGACAAGGCGTTCCATGTCAAGGCAGAGATGCCCGGTGTCGACAAGGACGACATCGACATTACGGTCGACGGCAACCAGGTGACGATCAGCGCCGAGATGAAGCGCGAAAAGACCAGCAAGGAAGGCGAGAAAGAGATTTACACCGAGCGATATTTCGGCAGGACCTATCGTTCCTTCACCCTGCCGGGTGATTTCGATGGCGAAAAGGCCAAGGCCGACCTCGACGACGGCGTGTTGTCCTTGAGCCTGCCGAAGAAGGCGAATGGCAGTACACGCAGGATCCCGGTCAGTTGAGCCTGACGGCATTGCCGCTTCGCGTCAGTTGTCGACGCGGAGCGGCATCCGCCCCTGATCGATACCGTCAGTGTGAAACGAGTGCGCACAGATCTCCGTACAGCAGGAGATTGCGGGTCACCCCACCCAGTACCCATTCGCGCAGGCGGCTATGTCCGTAGGCACCCGCAACGATCAGATCCATGCCTTCTTCCCTGGCGACAGCATCGAGTTGGAACGCGTTGCGTCCGTGCTCGGACACGGCCGTGCCTTCCGCTGTCACTCCGTGTCGCTTGAGCCAACGGACGACGTCCACCACGGCCTCTCGGGCCTCCCCGATATCGTTCTCGCGGGCGATCTGGATCACCAGCACCCGGTCGGCCGTCTGCAGCAAGGGCAACGCATCGGACACCGCGCGCCGTGCTTCGCGGGTGTCCTTCCAGCCGACCAGCACGTTGCGTGCTTTCAGCCGGGTGATAGCTGGAGGAACGATCAACACCGGTCGCCCTGACTGCATCACCAGATCGCCCGTATTCAGATAGGGCGTGCCTTGTGCCATCGCGTCACGATAATTGGCGGCGACAATCACCAGATCCGCGCTGCGCGTCTCGCGGATCACCGCCGCCTCCAGCGGCCCGGAGTCCACGATGGAACGCCATTCGAGGTGGCGTCCGGATTGCTGGAGGATATCGAGCGCAGCCTCCCGGGTGGCCTCCAGGGCCTCATCCAGCTCTTCGCGGTCCATGTCGATCACGCCGCCCGGGAGCCCGCCGACGTCGTAGGCCACCCCCACCAGCCGGCCGGCTGAAACGCCAAGCACCCCGGCATCGAAGCGCTCGGCCAGATCCCTCGTGACTTGCAGCAGGCCCGTATTGTCGGCAAACGGGTCCAGGTAAACCATCAACGTCGAGTACATGACAGCTTCCTTCTTGCGTGGACGGAAAAGTTCGCCATCCAGGCGTGGACAGTCGGGTGTGACGTCGAAGATGCATTGTCCGGGCCGGCCGCATCTTGAGCTGGGTCAATTTGCGGCTCGAAAAGCCGAACGAATGCCCATGCCAAGGCAGCGATTCAGACTGCCAGGCGCGACATCGTGCTGATCCCGGAAATCGTTGTCCTTATTGATCAAACTCAACATCGCGCGGAATGCGGCGACCTATCCTGCTTCCACCATGGAATGCCGGAGGGCGGTGCTGCTGCTTCGACCATGCCGGGTCAGGCACGGAAACTTGCAAGCCGCAACCCTGTCAACAAATCACCACATCCCCAGAGACGAACGCTTGCTGCGTGGGCGTACCGTCATTTGATCAAAATCACGCAGCCCACGTGGAGACCATCATGAGTGCCCAGACCCAGCTGAATGAACTGCAGAAGCTGCACAAGGACCACATTGCCAATACCTTCCTGTTCACCAGCAAGTTACTCGACCAGCGCCGGCGCATCAGCGACGCCCAAGCCGAGGTCATCCATGGATTGCTGAACGATCTGGCAGCACACGCCGGAAATCAGGAGCCGGGACAGGATCCGGCAACGACCGCACAGAACGCCATGCGACAGATCAGCGAGAGCTTTGCCAACGAGAGCACGCGATCGAGCGACTTCTTCAAGGAGACCGTGGCGGCCTATACCGAGATTCTGCGCCTGGCGATGGGCTACAGCGCCGACACGTTCGTCGGCATGCAGACAGCCACCCGCGATGCCGGACGGATCAACGCATCCACGACGGCGGTCAGCAACCCCTGGATGGAGAGCTTCATCAAGTCCTTCGAAAGTGCCGCCGATCTGATGAGCAGCAGTCTCAAGCCCCTGATGAAGGCGGCCGAAACGTCGGCACGCGCCATGGGCGGCAACAACAAATCCGGAGCCGCAGGCAAGACGCCTCGCTGACCGGCGTCCGGCGCCCGGTGGCCTTTCGATTCCATTCACCGGGAAAACGGCGATGGGCGTGTTCACGCGGGTATTGGTTCCGATTGACGGCAGTCCATGGTCGGAGCAGGCAATAGCGCGTGCCATAGCGATCGCCGCCGCCCAGAACGCGGACATTCATTTCGTGCATGTCATTGCACGGGTGTCGGTGTGGCAGGCTGGTGGCGAGATCGAGCACGCGATGTATGTCGCTGGCGAGAAGCTGCTCGATCAGGCCGTGGATCGCGCGTGCCAGCACGATCTGCTGGGCACCAGCACCGTGCTCGCCACCGACGAAAGGCGTCGCACCGTGGCCCAGCAGGTTTTGTGGGCCGCGGGAGCGGTAGCTGCGGATCTGATCGTCTGCGGCAGCCGTGGCACCGGGTCGCACCGTGCCGCACAACTCGGTAGCGTCGCCGATGAGCTTGCTTCGACAAGCAAGGTTTCCTTGTTGCTGGAGTACGAGGCAGCTGCTCAGACGTAAGGCTGGTGCGACAGCACATCGACTCGCCACGGACATGCCGAATTTTCGCCTGGATCACACCAGCGTGATCGAACGGCCATGGCGCACTTCGTGTCGGCAGCATAACCAGCATCTATCACTTCAATTCATGGAGACAGAGGTATGAGCAAACTGGTTTTGATCACTGGTGGGACGCGCGGCATCGGTGCCGCGATTGCCCACCGGCTCAAACAAGACGGCTATTGCGTTGCCGTGACTTATCACGGCAACGAGGCCGCGGCACAGGCATTCAGGAAGGCTTCGGGCATTCCGGCGTATCGCTGGGACGCAGCCGATTTCGATGCCTGCCAAGCGGGCGTCCGGCACGTCGAGGCGGAAACCGGGCAACCGGTGGAGGTGCTGATCAACAACGCCGGCGTCACCCGCGACGCCACCTTGCACAAGATGAGCAGCGAACAATGGCGCACGGTACTCGACAGCGACCTCACTTCCTGTTTCAACATGAGCCATGCGGTCATCGAGGGTCTACGCTCGCGCGGGTGGGGGCGTATCGTCAATATTTCATCGATCAACGGCCAGAAGGGACAGTTCGGGCAGTCGAATTACGCGGCGGCGAAGGCCGGGATGATCGGTTTCACCAAGTCGCTGGCTCTGGAATCCGCAAGCAAGGGCATCACAGTCAATGCCGTGGCCCCCGGCTACACCGCCACCGACATGGTGGCCGATGTGGATTCGAAGATACTCGATGGCATCATCGCCGACATTCCGGTGGGGCGGCTGGCGCGGGCCGAGGAAATCGCACATGCGGTGGCTTTCCTGGTGCACGCGGACTCGGGCTTCATCACCGGCTCCACTTTGTCGATCAACGGCGGTCAGTACCTCACATGAATGACGCGGCAGGGAGCCGTGTCACGACAGCGCGCCCGCCCACCTGGAGCGCTTCCATCCGAATATCGGCTTCGCCTTCCTTCCAAATGACCGGGAGACTGACCATGACAACGAAAACGCACGAACGCCTCCCCAGGATCGATGCAGTGCCGGAGACCCCGGGCAAGAGTCATCCGGTGGAAGTCGAAGCGTTCGCGAATTTCATGAGTAAGGCGGAATCCGGGCCGACGCTTGCCCCACGGGAGAAGAAGGTGCTCAATGTGGCCTTGTCGTATTGTGCGTGACGAACACAATCGACCCGAAACCACGGCCGAGTCCCTGGCCCGGCTGAAACCGGCCATCCGCAAGGAGGGAACGATCACCGCGGGCAATGCACCTGGGCTCAACTCCGCGGCGGTTGCGATGCTGGTGGCGGAGCGTGGCTGGGCCGAGCAGCATGGACTGCAGCCGCTCGCGCGACTGGTGAGTCACGCCGTGGCCGGAGTGGAGCCGGGCTATTTCGGTCTGGGTCCGGTTCCGGTCACGCGCATGGCGCTGGAACGAGCCGGCTGGAGTCTGCAGTATCTCGAACGGGTGGAGATCAACGAGGCCTTCGCCGCGATCGTGATCGCCTGCATTCGCGAGCTGGGGCTGACCCAGGACATCGTCAATGTAGGAGGCGGTGCAATCGCCCACGGGCATCCGATCGGCGCGACCGGCGCAATTCTCACGACTCGGTTGTTGCATGCGATGCAGCGTGACGGCATCAAACGTGGACTGGTGACGCTGTGTATTGGCGGAGGGCAGGGCATTGCCTTGGCGCTGGAGCGGATATGAGCGTGCAGAATTTCCGGACTCGCGGCATCCAGCGGTAATGAGCCACGCCCCGGAGTCGCCGTAGAGCGTGTCAAGTTTCCCGTAATGCTTACCGGGCAAGAAAAAGCGGCACGTTTGCGTGGCCGAGGAGCCAGCGGGTCGTTCCACCAAGGGCCACCTCGCTGATCCGGGAACGACCCCATGCGCCCATGACCATCAGGTCGGCGCGGAACGCCTTGGCTGCCGCCAGCAGTGCCGGGCCCTCGTCGTGTTCGATCGGGAATGCCTCCCACTGCACTTCAATGCCGTGTCGTTGGAACCAGGCGCGCAGTGGTAACGGCGGCGGGCTGATACCCGGCAGGCCACTGCGCTCGCCGTCGAGCACCTGCACTGCCGATGCCTGTTTCAACAGCGGAAGGGCTACTTTCACCGCTTGCGCGACTTCGGCTGATCCATTCCACGCGATGACGATGCGGTCCGTGCGCAGACCGTCGTGGCAGATGTCGGGGACCAGCAGCATGGGAGCGGCATGGGCGAACAGCGCACGGGTGACCTCGTCGAACCCTGCCGGTGCATCCGGATCGCTGACGCGCAGCTCACCGATCACGAAGTCGGCCAACCGCGAGCGCTTGGCCAGCGCGGCGGTTCGGATCCCGCGTATCACCTCCCATTCGCCGCGGATGCCGGCTTTGCGGCACAGGTCAAGCCACCAGTCACGGCGATTCAGGGCATCCTTCTCTTCGGCGGCGAGCAGACTGATCACGTCGGGAACCGCCATCATCGACGGGTACACGGCCACCATGTGAAGTCCAGTCAGAAAGGCCTCCAGACGATGCGCCAGAGTCAGCGCACCACCAAGCCATGGCGAGTGGGTCGTGGTCTGGTCAACGTTGACGATAATATCCAGCATGATCGCGCTGACGCCCCTGCTATGCCGTGCCAAGGGCAATCGTGCAACGGCTCTCCTGCGACGGTGTTGACTACCGTCAATTCCGTTCGAGATAACGTGGAATGCGCCGGATTGGCTGTCACTGCTGTCGTCAATCAGCCAAGTCGGCGCTACGTCGCGTCCACGGTGAGGCCACCCGTCCGCTCATGTGCGCCGTACTTGTCTGCCGCCATGCCGGATCGTTCACCAGCTCGGTCAGCACTCATGGGAACAGACTACTGGCGAGCAACTTGAGCGCGCGAAGCAGCAGGGTAGAGCGGTAGCTGTTTCCTGTGTCAGCGGGGAGAGGGCGATGGGCCGCCATCGGTGCCGGTCAACCACGGCTGCGGTCGGTCGATTGCTTGACGTTGATCAACTCTCGCTGATTTGACTGAGTGCAAGCTCTTGTCCAGCTGCGATGTTTTAGATCCCGAACTGACAGGCGCCTGCCGACGGTCGGAGGGCGGGCCGGCCAACGCGACGACGGGGTTCATTGATCCATGTCCGTGGAGTGATTTCATGTTCAAGCACATCCTGTTGCCTACCGATGGTTCGGACCTGTCCCTGCGTGCGGTCGACATCGGAATTGCCTTGGCTGCAAGCGTGGGTGCCGATGTCTATGCCTTTCATGTGGTCGCGCCGTTCCCGGCGCTCTCTTACATGGTCGATATCATCCAGGCCAATCAGGAGTTGTATCTGCAAGAAGCCATCAAGCAGGCCGAGACCTATCTGCAGGAAGTGCACAAGCGTGCAATTGCTGCCGGGGTGCCCTGCAAAAGCGGACAGGCAATCGACCCTCGGCCACACATCGCGATCACCACCGCAGCAACCAGCCAGGGCTGCGACCTGATCGTGATGGCATCGCATGGCTGGCGAGGTATCAATCGTTTGCTGCTGGGCAGCGAGACGCAAAAAGTGCTTTTGAGTTGCGACGTGCCGGTCCTGGTATGTCGCTGAGGCTGGTGTCCGTCTCGGTCACGTGCTCAAACGGGTGAACAGCGATCCGGGCATGGCTCCGCTGGGGAGCTGTCACCGACCGATGTTCAATCAGCCGCTTTCGGTGAGCCATCCGGACCATCGCTTGACTCAGTAATTGGCTTCGCCACCGCACAGCTCATCCAGCAGATCGCGGCGCAGGATCTGCACCGACTTGCGATTCACGGCGAGAACGCCGTCCGCCTCCATCTTGCTGAACAGCCGGCTGATGGTCTCGATGACCAGCCCCAGGTAGTTGGCAATATCGCTGCGCGTCATCGGCAACATCAACTTCAGCGGATCCCGTGACTGGTACCCGTAACGATCGGCCAGGCTGCGTACGAAGATCGCAAGGCGTCGCTGCGCATGTTGTTTCCCCATCATGACCACGTGTTCCTGTTCGGCCGCTACCTGGCGGCTGATGATGCGAACCAGTTGATGATGGAGCGCCGGCACGGCGTTGCTCACCGCTTGCAATTGGGGGTAGGACAGTTGGCAAACGTTGGAGCCCTCCAGTGGCTCGGCGCTGCATGGGTAGTGCTCACCGGTAAGTCCACCCACGCCCATGATCTCCCCTGGCAGGTGGAAGCCGAGAACCTGCAGGTCGCCATCCGGACTCTCCACGAATGTTTTGAACGAGCCCGACCGCACTACATAGAGTGCGGAGAACGAATCACCCTGGCGAAAGAGGATGTCGCCGCGACCCAGCGGACGCTTGTACCGGACGGCAGCGTCCAGCTTTTCCAAGTCTGCTCCGTGGAGGCCAGCCGGCAAACAGACGTCGTGCATGGCGCAATAGCCGCAGCTGCGCCTGACCTTGTCCAGGTCGACAATAGCTGCAGTGCCGACCGGCGTCTTGTGCGGCAAATACCGTGGCTCGCGTTGTCTGTGCAGTGGAACGCTCACGTAAGAACCCTCGTCGGGACACCGCGGTCAATGTCCAAGGCCGACCCCCATCGGATTGCCCAATATCGACATCATCGTCGCAATGTCATGAAGTGACGCGTTCAGGCTTGCTGCCCGTGGTGATACTGGATCGTGGTGCGGACCGTGTGATGTGTGCGTGATCGGAGCATATATTCTGGCGTGACGATTGGCCGCAGACCGAAAAACGCTTCAAATTGAGCATCGCAAGTAACACTGAATTGCGGCCTGGCGTAGCGACGCGTGCGGCGCTCGTTTCTGCCATCCGCGTCGCGGTGTAATCGGGTGGCAAATCGGGACCGGGACTAACGATCTGCTGCGCGAAAAGGGCGCACGCAAGGGCGGCTCAAGATGACACTGCATCCGATGTGCTCCACAGTGTCGACGACGCTGTCGACTGCATGCCGACCCATCAGGGTATGCAAGATGTGAGGAGGTGTACTCGGGCGCGACCGCACACTTCGATGTGATGGGAGCGCTATCCGGCGGCTACGATCATGTGCCGCATGTTGGACCATGATGGCTTTGTGATTGCCGGTAGTGGCGAAATACCGGTGCTGGAGAAAATCGAACACACCAAAGCGTGGCCGACGCTACCTGCATGTAGGTGGTCGTGCTGACAACACGTTGACCTGGTAGGCGTGGAGAATCATTCTTTTCACCCGATTAAATTAAACTTGACATAATATACATTATGCGAAATCTACAAGAGGCCCACGAGGCCTGCTCGGCGTTTTGTCCGGTGCTCCACTGGCACGTGTCGCAGGAGGAATTACTGGAACAGCGCAGCGCACCTTCCGGTACCGGCCGGGATGCTGGCCGTGGTCGGTCGAGCGGAGGTCGGTGACCTCAGGCGGCGCCACGCGATCGGTGCGCCACTGGAGACCGTCGCGATCGAAACGCTATGCGGGACCAGACACCTTGTCCTGGTCGATAATCGCCTTCTCCAGACGTTCGATCTTGCCGGTGAGCTCGTTGTCGTGTCCAGGGCGGATGTCCGCCTTGATGATCAGATCGACGCGCGTTCCGTAGGCCGCAACGGCGTCGGTGGCTCGATGGATCACGTCGAAAACTTCGTTCCATTCGCCTTCGATTGTCGTAAACATCGCATCGGTGCGATTCGGCAGCCCGGAAGCACGAACGATTCTTACCGCTGCGGCGACTGCATCGTGCACCGAATCGCTATCAGATCCACCGTTCGGCCAGACAGAAAATGCTGCGAGCATGACGATCCTCCGTTATTCGCGTTATCCAGAGACAAGCACCACATTATGCGCCGATCGTGTTGAAGACGCCGCCCGACAGCTGAGCCAGTACGGGTCGACCTATTCCAATTCTCCGTTTCGCAAGCATCGACGCATCGCTCGCGAAAGCCTATTTCTGGGGTGTCTTGCGCTCTCGCCCAGCGCGACCATGGCGAGGCGGCGGCGATACTGCGGCGCGTTGGCACTGTGGACAATAGTTGGTGCCGCGACCCGCGACGCGGATGCGCTCGATCCGCGTACCACATACCGGACACGGCTGGCCCTGGCGACCAAACAGCCGGGCATGGTCGAGGTAGCTGTCGCGGTGGCGTCCATCGTCGATAAAGCTGGGAAAGCACGTGCCGCAGTGATCGACCGCATCGCTCAGGATGGCGCGAATTGCCTGGTGCAACCGGCGCAACTGGGCTGGGGTGAGACTGGCGGTCGGTTGCCGCGGATTGATGCGGGCCCGGTGCAGGCATTCGTCGGCATAGATATTGCCAATGCCGGCGACGGTAGCCTGGTCGAGCAGCGCAGCCTTGATCGGCGCCGACCGATGCCGGCTCAACCGCTCCCTGAATGCAGCGAGGCTGAAATCATCACTCAGCGGTTCAGGGCCCATGCCGGACAGAAATCGGTCGTTGGCCAGATCGGCTGTGGTGACCAGCCGTATGCGTGCAAACTTGCGCTGGTCGTTCAAGAACAATGTTCGCCCTGCGCTGAGCGTGAATACCGCCCGTGTCCAGCTGTTCGGCATGGGGCCGATGATATTGGCGGTCGGATGCCCGCCGAAAACGACGACCCTGCCCCGTCGGTGGACCACGACCTGGCCGGTCATCTTCAAATGCAGCAACAGATGCCAGTCATCATCCAGATCCAGGATCAGCGCCTTGCCGCGGCGCCGGATCGCGCCGATCCGATGCCCGACCACGGCCGCATCGAGCATGGCGGATGTGGCGTCCACAAAAGGAGGCCACAGCACGGTCACCGACTCGATGCGGGCACCACGCACCGTCGTGTCGAGGCTGCGACGGACTGTCTCCACTTCGGGCATCTCTGGCATGGCATCACTTTACGACCACCGCGTACCTCCGGCACAGGATTCGCATGTGCGCGTGTCAAGCGGTGTTTACAATAGTCGGATTGTTCTGCGACAGAAACGGGAAACAGTGAATCATGAGTCACCTGGATACTTTGCGGGCTGCCGTGGGCGAGCTGCACGTGTTGACGGACGCGGATGCGGCGCCGTACCTGACGGACTGGCGCGAGCGCTACAGCGGTAAGGTCCTGGCGGTCGTGCGTCCCGGATCGACCGATGAAGTCGCCGCCGTGGTGCGCGTGTGCGCCACGGCCGGCGTGCCGATCGTGCCGCAGGGTGGCAACACCGGTCTGTGCGGCGGTGCTACGCCGGATGATTCCGGGCGTGCCGTGGTCCTGTCGCTGCAACGCTTGAACCGTATTCGCGGCATGGATCTGGACAACGACACGATGGAGGTCGAGGCTGGCTGCGTGTTGCAGACTGTCCAGGAAGCCGCGCGCGACGCCGGGCGTCTGTTCCCGCTCAGCCTGGCTGCCGAAGGCAGTTGCACGATCGGAGGCAACCTGGCCACCAATGCCGGCGGCACCCAGGTGCTGCGCTACGGCACCATGCGCGCGCTTACCCTCGGACTCGAAGTCGTCACTGCCCAGGGCGACATCTGGCATGGCCTGCGCGGCCTGCGCAAGGACAACACCGGTTACGATTTGCGCGACCTCTATATCGGCAGCGAAGGCACGCTCGGGATCATCACTGCCGCCACGCTCAAACTTTATCCTGCGCCGATCGCGCGCTGCACGGCGTTGCTGGCGCTGTCGTCGGTCGAGGAAGCGATCGCCGTGCTGACGCTGGCGCGCCGCGGGTTTGGCGCATCGCTCACCGGTTTCGAGCTGATGGCTGGCGACTGCCTCAAGGAGGTGGTGCGCTGCTTTCCCCAGCAACGCCTGCCCTTCGACAGTGCGTCGGCCGCCCTGCCCTGGTATGCCTTGCTGGAGCTGTCCGACAGCGAAAGCGAAGCGCACGCCCGCGAACGCTTCGAAACGGTCCTGGGCGAGGCTATCGAGTCGGGCAGCGTCAAGGATGCGGTGATCGCCGGGTCGATGGCGCAAAGCCAGGCCTTGTGGCATCTGCGCGAGAGCATTCCGCTGGCCGAGAAGGAATCCGGCAAGAGCATCAAGCACGATGTGTCGATCCCGGTATCGCGCATGGCGACCTTCGTGCGCGACACCAACCACGCCCTGCAACAGGCGTTCCCCGGGATCCGCCATGTGATCTTCGGTCACCTGGGCGACGGCAATCTGCATTACAACGTGGCCCGTGGCAGAGACTGGAGCGAGGCCGATCTACTGGCCCGACAAGATGACGTCTTCGCATTGGTGCACGACAGCGTGCACGCCGCAGGCGGCTCGATCAGCGCCGAGCACGGCGTGGGCCAGCTCAAGCGTGATGCGCTGGTGCGTTACAAGGACCCGGTCGAGCTCGCCCTCATGCGATCGATCAAGCACGCCCTGGATCCCCGGGGCATCATGAATCCGGGCAAAGTCCTGGCCGCCGCCCCTGCTTGAGGCGGCGCCCGTTCGGCAAGGAACCATTGGGCCCGATCGAGTGGAGAGACCCTTACGGCTTGGCCTTGTATCCGGCACACCAACCCTTGGAGTGCACCACAAACCCCGGATACAGCTCGCACGCCCCATATTCTTCGCCCGCGCCGCCATGATAGAAACTGCAATTCGAACATGCTTCGCCAGCCTTGTGTGGCGCCGACGCCTGGGTATTGTCCTCGACGTAGTTCAGCGCCTTGGCGGTTGCGTTGTTGGATTGCGTCAGGTGAGGCAAGGCTGCCCGCGCGCGACGTGGCAATGAACCCAGCAAGATCATGGCCGTGGCGGCGCCCCCGGTCAGCTTCAGGAAACGACGACGACTGGAACCCGATTCTTCGTTCATGGCTTCGCTCTCCTTCCGGGGCCGATACAGACTCCAACGGATATCCTACGCCGACGAATGCTCGACCACATACCTGGATCCCGCGGCAAACGGCGTTCAGCAACATGCGCAGGCTGTTTTCTCGCTAGCCGCTCGGCGGCAACCAGGGCTTGAGTACTTGCTCTGCCAGTTCCGGCCAATTGCGGTTCGCAGCCGGATTGGCCGGACTCGGGTGGATCAGATAACGCACGTCTGCATCCGCGCCGAGCAATGCCGTGGCACGCCGTTCGGCGTAGCGGCCGATCGCCACTATCGCGGATGGCGCCAGCGCGCGGACGACGGCCGCCAACGCACGATCGCACACCGCAGTCAGCGCCTCGTGATCGTCCCGGCTCAGATGTTCCGGCGTGAGATTGCGACCATCCCGGATAAACAGCAGCGGACAGTAATTCCACACAAAGAAGCGCTCAAAAAAAGCCTCCGGCGAACCGAGGCGCGCCTCGGCCCAACGCCAGAGCCGCGAGCCGCTGCCTTCGTTGCGGTGACACGCCATGCCGAGAATCGGGTATTTGGGATGCTGCGTCGGCAGCACGCTGCCGAGCCGGGTTTCGATACCGAACCATTCGCGCACCATCACCACGTCGCCAAACGGTACCCCTGTTTGCGCCATACCCCAGGGACCGGGGTTCATGCCCAGCAACAGCACCCGCCCACGCTTCGCGCCGTAGCGGCGCAGATATTCCCGATGCGCCGCCCAGGCGTAGTCCAGCGGGTTGTAGGTGTGGCTGGGTGTGGTCAACCTCAAACCGCCGGCTTCATGCGCCAGTGTGCGAGTGGCTTTCAGCAGGCCCGATGGAGTTACTGGCGTGGCCATACGTAGGGGAGATTCGTGGTTTCAAGGGGCAGGTGAAACATGGTCAGCGCAGTGGCTCAGCGGCCTTGTTCCCGTGGCATTGGATCGCCTGTCCGTCCTGGCCCCTGGCCTGGGTGAAGGTCGAGCCGCGGCGGTTGATGACAATGCCATTGGCACATTGCTGATTCTTGTCCAGCAGGTAGCTGGCCTCGATGCGCTGCGCCTCCTCCAACTCCCTGCCCAACTGCACGACACGCCTGGCCTGATACTCGCGGGCCTGGTCGGCCACCTGCCGGTAGTTGCTGGCCAGCGCCTCACGCCGCTGTCGCAAATTCGCTGCAAGTTCGTCATGACGCTGGCGGGCCTGCGCTTCGGCCTGCTGGGCCTCCATGGCGGCAGCACGTGCGGATTCCTGGATAATCTCGTCAGCATGGCGTACCGCGAGATATCGCGACACCCCATTCCATGCAAACCCCGCGGCAATCAGGCCGATCGCCGCACCGGCCACTTTCCAGGACAGGGAAATGGTCATGGTGCCCCGCTCTCCGGCAATTTGGTGGATGAAAGGTTCTGCATGATTCGCCGTCCGCCCACTTGGTTCAGCGCCCGAAGATGATTTCCTTGCCCTCATGATCGCGATCCCAGCCACGCAACTGGTCGCGGATGTGTGCGATGCCCTGGCGGCCGAGCGCATTGCGTTCCTCGTCAAGCACCTGGCCATCCAACAGTTCGGCCAGCCGTTGGGCGGTGGGCAGCATGGCATCCCAGGCGTCCAGTGCCGGTATCGGCGCAGGCAGGGTCATGAAGAAACTGACGCCGGGTGTTTGCAACATGTCGAGCCGGGACAGCTCGAAGTTGCCGGGCTTGAGCATGTTGGCGACGCTGAAGATCGGGCCCAGCTCGCGCTTGCCATCGACCAGTCGATGGTAGACGCCCATGTCGCCAAATTCGAGGCCGGCCTTCTCGGTGGCCACGACCAGATCCGTCCCGTTGAAGTGCCCTCCTTCACGCGCCACCACGAACAAGGTGACGATACGATCCACCGGCAGGTCGGCGGGACGTCGGCCCAGGTCCGAGCGTGGCATCTCCCTCGGGGCTGTCGGCGTCAGCGCCGGGCGCTTGCCGTCTGCTGGCGGCGCTGCAGGTGCGTTCTGCTCCGATGGCGCGCGCAGCGCGTCCACGATCGAGGCGGCGGAGCCGACCAGCCCGGACCTGGATCTGGATTTGGTGGCGCCACGCTCCCCTGCAAGGGTGGCTCCGAGGCGTTCAAGCTGTTCGCGCAAACCGACATCGAGCTCGCCCTGCCGGGGCGCAGTGGCAGGATCACCCGCATCATCAACGGCTCCGTTGCCCAGGTTGAAGAAGGGATCGTCCGCCAGGCTGGCGCCGCCGACTGTGGGTTCGCGCCGCTCGCGGCCGTGTCCCTCGCCGGCCGCGCGACGCTTGCCCTGCTCTTTCCTTGGCTGGCCGAACAACCAGATCAGGGCCAGCACGATCAGGCCCACGATCAGCATCGGAATGCCTACAGCGGCGTTCCAGGCGAGGGCAAGCACGGGTTGCAAGGTCATCAGGAACTCCTCAGGCGGCGCCTGCCAGTTTAGCCGCTTCGGCCAGATCCACCTGTACCAGTCGCGATACGCCCGGCTCGCGCATGGTCACGCCGCACAGCTGCGTGGCCGCTTCCATGGTGGCCTTGTTGTGGCTGATGAAGATGAATTGTACCTGTTCGCTCATTTCGCGAACCAGGCTGGAAAAACGGCCCACATTGGCCTCGTCCAGCGGCGCATCGACCTCGTCGAGCAGGCAGAACGGTGCCGGGTTGAGGCCGAAAATGGCGAATACCAGCGACACCGCGGTCAATGCCTTTTCGCCGCCGGACAGCAGCGAGATGTTGGATGGTCGCTTGCCCGGTGGACGCGCCATGATCGTCACGCCGGTGTTGAGCAGGTCGTCGCCGGTCAGCTCCAGGTAGGCGTGGCCGCCACCGAACAGCCGCGGGAACAATTCCTGCACGCCGGCATTGACCTTGTCGAAGGTTTCCTTGAAACGCTGGCGGGTCTCGCGGTCGATCTTCTTGATCGCGCCTTCCAGCGTCTCCATCGCGTTGACCAGGTCGGCCAGCTGGTTGTCCAGATAGGTCTTGCGCTCGCTCTGCTCGGCGTGCTCCTGGATCGCGGCGAGGTTGACCGGTTCCAGCCGGGCGATCTTGTGGCCCAGCTCGCCGAGTTGTGATCGCCACTGGTCGGCATTGATGTCTTCGGCCAGTTCGGCGAGCAGGGTTTCCAGTTCGAGACCGGATGCCCTGATGGCTTCGGCCAGCTGCTCGGCGCGCAGATGCAGTGCCTGCGCGGCGAGGCGTTTCTCGGACAGGCTTTCGCGCAAGGCGGACAGGCCCTGCTCCGCCAGATGCCGCTGCTGTTCGAGCTTGCGGAATTCGAGGTCGCAATCTTCCAGCGCGCGGCGCGCCTCGACCAGTTGCTTGTCGACCAACAGGCGCTGGTCGAGATAGGCCTGCCGTTCGGCTTCCAGTTCGGCGATCGGATCGGACCCGGCGGCAAGCTGTTCGCTGATTTCGTTGCGACGCGCCTCGATCTGGCGCAACTGGGCATCCATGCGGGCCAGGGCCTGCTCCAGCGAGGCCAGCGAGGAACGTTTGGATTCCAGCGACAGCGCCAGCGAATGCGACTGGTCGGCCGCCTCGCGTGCGTTCATGCGCGCTTCCTCGCGCGCTTCGAGCAGCGCACGCCGCTCGTTCTCGAGCTCGCGGCGCTGGTCTTCCTGGTCGCCCATCAGGCCCACCGACTCGTCCAGGCGTGCCCGTGCCTCGCGGGTCTGGCCCTGCAATTCATCGAGCTGGCTGGCGAGGTCGGCCAGCTCGCTGTTGACCTTCTCGGCGCGTGCGCGCGCCGTTTCCAGCTTGCCGCGGTGACTCTGCAACTGGCCAGCCAGTTCGGACTGGCGCCGATGCGCGTTGTACAACTCGCGCTGAGCGTCATCGCGGGCGCGTTCGGCCTCGAACTTGCTGGTTCGCAACGACTCAAGTTGTTCGGCGGATTCCTCCAGTTGCGCCTCCAGCACGGCGATCTGCTCGCCGAGTTGGCGCAACTCGCGTTCGCGCGCCAGCACGCCGACCTGACTGCCCTGCGCCCGACGCACGCGTGCCCATCCCGGGCCCAGCCATTCACCGGCCGGCGTGATCACCGATTGATATGGCGCCAGTGCTTGCAGGGAAGCCACGCGCTGATGTGCTTCATCCAGCGAACTGGCCGTGAGCACATGACCGAGCATGGCGACGGCAGAGGCTGGCCCGCGCACGTGCGCGGCCAGGGTGCCGGCCGTGCTGGAACCACCCTCGGCTGCATCGAGCAGCGCCACATCGGCGTCGTCGATGGCGCGAAATTCGGTGGCCAGCGTGTGTGAGCCATCCACCAGCACGCTGTCCAGGAACCCGCTCAACGCAGTTTCCACGGCCGTTTCCCAGCCGGCTTCGACCTGCAGTGACTCGCCCAGGCGGCGCGAGCGATCGAGCCCCAGGCGGGCAAGCCAGGCGCTGGCGGCGCTTTCGTCCTGTCCCAGCGCCGCGTGCTGCAGGGCTTCCAGCGAGGCGTGGCGACCACGTGACGTCTGCAGTTGCGAGCGCGCCTCGTTCAGTAACGACTGAAGTTGGCGCTCCTGGTCGAGCACTTTCTCGTGGTTGCTCTTGTGCTGGTCGAGCAGGTTGCCGAGGGTCTCGACCCGCTCGCGTTGGGTGTCGTGCTCGCTATGCAATTGCTCGCCGGCAGCGTCCAATGCGACCAGGTCGGTAGCTTTCTGCTCGGCTTCCAGCGTTTCACGCCGGCGCCCGAGATCGATCGCCTGGCGATCCAGGTAATTGAGCTTGGTACGCTCCACCTCCGCCGCGCGGTTGGATTCGCCCGCGTTGCGGGTGTGGTTGTCCCAACGCTGCTGCCAGTCGGCCAGCTTCGTCTCGGTGTCGCGTTGAGCCTGTCCGGTGTCTTCCTGCAGCTGTTGCAGCGCTTCGAGGCGGGGTTCGCCTTCGGCCAATGCCTGACGCAATGATTCGCTCTGTTCCCGGTCGACGGCGATCTGCTCCGCCAGTTCGGCATGCTCGCGTTCGCTGTCGGCGTGGGCACGTTGCAGGCGCTCGGCGCTCTCCCGGTTGTGCCGCACCTGCTGCTCGACCCGGGCAATTTCTGCACCGACCTTGTAGACATCGGCCTGCACGGCATTCAGATGCTCGTTGGCGTCGGTATGCCGTTCGCGCACGCTTTCCAGCTGCGCCTCGATCTCGCGCTGACCGGCCAGTTGTTTCTCGATCTCGACCTCGGCGGAGGACAGTTCGGCGCCTTCGCCGTCGTACTGCGTGCGCAGGCCGCGGTATTCGAGCGCGCGCAATTCGGCTTCCTTGCGGGTCTGCTCTTCTTTCAGCGCTTTCCAGCGTTCGGCCGCGCGGGCCTGGCGATTGAGGTGTTCGAGCTGCTTGTCCACCTCGTCGCGCACGTCACGTACGCGGTCGAGGTTTTCGCGGGTGGCCTTGATCCGGCTCTCGGTTTCCTTGCGCCGCTCCTTGTACTTGGAGATACCCGCGGCTTCCTCCAGGTGCGTGCGCAGTTCCTCGGGGTGCGCCTCGATGATCTGGCTGATCATGCCCTGCTCGATGATCGAGTAGCTGCGCGGCCCCAATCCGGTGCCGAGGAACAGGTCGGTGATGTCGCGCCGGCGACAACGTGCGCCGTTGAGGTAGTAAGCAGACTGGCCGTCACGGCTGACCTGGCGCTTCACCGAGATTTCGGCGTACTGGCCGTATTCACCCTGGACCGAGCCATCGGCGTTGTCGAAGATCAGCTCGACCGTGGCCTGCCCCACCGGCTTGCGCGTGTTGGAGCCGGAAAAAATCACGTCAGTCAGCGAATCGCCGCGTAGGCGGCTGGCCGCGCTCTCGCCCATCACCCAGCGGATCGCGTCGATGATGTTGGACTTGCCGCAACCGTTGGGGCCGACGACGCCGATCATGTTGCTGGGCAGATGCAGGGTGGTCGGGTCCACGAAGGACTTAAAACCGGCGAGTTTGATGGTGCTCAGGCGCATGCGGTCTTCAACGAGTCAGCGGTAAGGCCCGTGCTGCCGGGCGACAAGGCACTGTGCCAAACGTGTGCTGGCGCTGCAATGTATTTCTTGATGAGGTTCTGATTGAACAAGTTAACGTAACTAATTCATAAATAATATTATTTGTCTTTCGCATCGATGGACAGGGCGTGGATCCCGTGGTCCATCAGGTCGTCGAGCGCCGCATAGATCATCCGATGCCGCTTGAGCGGCAACTGCCCGGCAAAGGCACTGCTGACGATGCGCACATGGAAGTGGCCCTTGCCCTCCCCGGCATGGCCGATGTGGTGGTGGCCTTCATCCGTGATTTCCAGTTCCTTGGGAGTCAGCGCATCCGCCAGGCGCACGCGGATCTGCTCGATCATGGCCTTGCTCACGCCGGCAACGCTTTGCGAAAGGGCTTGATCAGCACTTTGGCATAGACGCCGGCGGCCACGTACGGGTCGGCATCGGCCCAGGCTTGGGCGTCGGTCTGTGAAGGAAACTCTGCCAGGATCATGCTGCCGGTGAAACCAGCCGGGCCTGGGTCTTCCGCTTCGATGGCGGGAAAGGCACCAGCCACGAACAACCTGCCGGCTCCCATCAACTCCTGCAGACGTGCGATATGCGCCGGCCGGGCGCCCTTGCGCTTTTCCAGCGAATCGGCGACGTCCGTGGCGATGATGGCAAACCACATGAGGCAGGCTCCAAGTTTCTAAGGAAACCGCAAGTTTAACCCACGCAGTCGCTCACGCGTGGCGCGCGGCCTCGGCCAACTGGACGGTATCAACCCGCACGAAAATCGAATCGCCCAGCGCAGTCAGCACGTCACCGGCGTACACCTCGCACAGCACGCGGGTCTTGCGTGCCACCTCGCCCTCGACCCGTGCCTTCAACAACAGAGGCACATCCATCGGTGTGGGCTTGAGGTATTTGACCCCGAGGCTGCCGGTGACGCAGTCGATGCGCGGCTTGCTGTCCGGCGCACGGCCCTCGGCGCGGTAGTGGTAGGCCATCGCGGTCCAGTTGGAGTGGCAGTCCACCAGCATTGCGATCAACCCGCCGTACACCAGGCCGGGCCAGCCATGGAAGTCGGCCGCTGGCATGTGCGTGCAGATCACGTGCACGCCGTCCTCGTGCCAATGGCTCTTGATGTGCAGACCGTGCGGGTGGGCGCTGCCGCAGCCGAAGCAGACGCCATCGGGGGCAGCCAGATCCTGCAGCGCGGGTGTGCTCACGATCAGCCTTCCGGTCGCATGTAGGGAAACAGCAGCACGTCGCGGATCGAGGCGGAGTCGGTCAGCAGCATCACCAGGCGATCGATGCCGATGCCCAGGCCACCGGTGGGCGGCAGTCCCACTTCCAGGGCACGGATGTAATCAGCGTCGTAATGCATCGCCTCATCGTCGCCGGCGTCCTTGGCATCGACCTGGGCGCGGAAACGCGCGGCCTGGTCTTCCGGGTCATTCAGCTCGGAGAAGCCATTGGCGATTTCCTTGCCGTTGATGAACAACTCGAAGCGATCGGTCATGCCGGGATCGGTGTCGCTGGCGCGAGCCAGTGGCGACACCTCCATCGGATGGTCGGTGATGAAGGTGGGCTGGATCAGGGTGTCTTCCACCGTGCGTTCGAAGATTTCCAGCAGCAGCTTGCCCCAGCCGTAACCTGGCTTGACCTGGACCCCGAGGCGCTTCGCGTGCGCGGCCATGGCGTCGCGATCACGCAATTCCTCACGCCTGATTTCGGGATTGTGCTCAAGCACGGCATCCTCCATGCGCCAGCGGCGGAACGCCGGGCCGAGGTCGATCCCGGCGCCTTCCCAGGTGAGCTGCGTGCTGCCGAGGACGTCACGGGCAGTATCGCGGATCACGTTCTCGGTGAGATCCATGATCTCGTGGTACGTGGCGTAGGCCTGGTACAGCTCGAGCATGGTGAATTCGGGATTGTGCCGGGTCGACACACCTTCGTTGCGGAAGTTGCGGTTGATCTCGTAGACGCGATCGAAGCCGCCGACGACCAGGCGCTTCAGGTACAGCTCCGGCGCCACCCGCAGGTACAGATCCAGGTCCAGCGCGTTGTGATGGGTCACGAACGGTTTGGCCGTGGCACCACCGGGGATGAGGTGCATCATCGGCGTCTCCACTTCCATGAAGCGCCGGGTGGGCGCCTCCAGCCACTGACGCATGTAGCCGACGATCCGCGAGCGCAGCACGAAGGTGCGCCGCGCTTCCTCGGTGACGATCAGGTCGACGTAGCGCTGGCGGTAACGTTGCTCCACGTCGGCCAGGCCATGGAACTTGTCCGGCAGCGGACGCAGGCTCTTGGTCAGCAGGCGCAACTGGTGCGCGCGGACCGACAGCTCGCCGGTTTTCGTGCGCATCAGCAGGCCTTCGACACCGACGATATCGCCCACGTCCCAGCCCTTGAAGTCGTCGTAAGTCTCGCCCAGCGTGCCCTGATGGATGAACAACTGGATGCGGCCGGTCTGGTCCTGGATCTGAACGAAACTGACCTTGCCCTGCCCGCGCTTGAGCATCATCCGGCCGGCCACGCTCACCCGACGCGAGGCCGCCTCGATGGCCTCGGGCGTATGCTTTTCCTTGTCGGCAAATTCCGTCTGCAAGTCGCCAGCAAAGCTGTCGACCTTGAAGTCGTTGGGAAAGGCGATGCCCTGCGCACGCAGGTGTTTCAGCTTCTCGCGACGCTCGGCAATGAGTTTGTTCTCGTCCTGCACCGGTGCGCTGGTGTTGGCGGCGGGCGTGACGTTATCGCTGGTCATGCGGAATTCCGGGAGGTTGGATGACTTGCGGGATTGCTCTATCCGTCATTCCCGTACAGGCGGGAATCCGCTCTGATTCTATCGCGGTGCCGGGAGTCAACATGGATTCCCGCTTGCGCGGGAATGACGATCGGGGCGTATCTCATGCATCGTTGCGTTTGGAGCCGGCCTGCAGGCCGGATTTCAGGCTTGCTTCGATGAACTCGTCCAGGTCGCCGTCGAGCACTTTCTGCGTGTCGGTGCGCTCGATGCCGGTGCGCAGGTCCTTGATGCGGCTTTGGTCCAGCACGTAGTTGCGGATCTGGCTGCCCCAGCCGATGTCGGACTTGCTCGCTTCGAGCGCATCCTTTTCGGTATTGCGTTTCTGCACTTCCAGCTCGTACAGCTTGGCGGCCAGCATCTTCATCGCGGTGTCGCGGTTCTGGTGTTGGCTGCGGCCGATCTGGCAGGCCACCACGGTATTGGTGGGGATGTGGGTGATGCGTACCGCCGACTCGGTCTTGTTGACGTGCTGCCCGCCGGCACCGGATGAACGGTACACATCGGTACGCAGATCGGCCGGGTTGATATCGATCTCGATGTCGTCATCGACTTCCGGCGACACGAACACCGAGGTGAAGCTGGTGTGGCGGCGGTTGTCCGAATCGAAGGGCGACTTGCGCACCAGCCGGTGCACGCCGATCTCGGTCTTCAGCCAGCCGTAGGCGTAATCACCCTCGACGCGGAACGTGGCCGATTTGATGCCAGCCACGTCGCCGCCGCTGACTTCCATCAATTCGGTCTTCCAGCCGCGATGCTCGCACCAGTGCAGATACATGCGCAGCAACATCTCGGCCCAGTCCTGCGCCTCGGTGCCGCCGGCGCCGGCCTGGATGTCGACGAAGGCGTTCGCCGAATCCATCTTGCCGGAGAACATGCGCTGGAACTCCAGCTTGCCGACTTCGGACTCCACCTTGGCCAGGTCGTCGATTACCGATTTCGCGGTGTCGTCGTCACCGTCGACCATGGCCATCTCCAGCAGCTCGCCGGCATCGGTGAGGCTGGCGGTCATGCGGTCGATGCCGTGGACGATGGCGTCGAGCCGGGCGCGCTCGCGGCCCAGTTCCTGTGCCCGCGACGGGTCGTCCCACACGGTGGGGCTCTCCAGTTCGCGAGTTACTTCTTCCAGCCGTTCGCTCTTGGTGGCGTAGTCAAAGATACCCCCTAAGCGACTCGACCCGGTCCCGGAGGTCCGTGATCTGCGCGAGGATCGGATTGGTTTCGATCATGTGCTGTGCCAATGAGGTGACAGGCGCTGCAATGCGCCCGGTAAAGCGCTCAAGGATAACAAACCCGTCAGGCCAATGCGTCGCTGTGCACTCCGCGCACGGCCCGCCCTGAGGGATCGGCCGCACTGGCGAACGCCGGATCCCAGGCCAATGCCGCGGGCGAGGAACAGGCGATCGATTTGCCGCCGGGCACGGTGGCCGCACAGGCCTCACCCGGGAAATGCAGCTCGAAGATGCGCCGGTAGAAATAGGCTTCCTTGGTCGCCGGCGTGTTGAAGGGGAAGCGGGCTGCCGCCGCCGCGAATTCGCGGTCACTGACCTGCTGCTCGGCGTGTGCCTTGAGCCCGTCGATCCAGCCATAGCCCACGCCGTCGCTGAACTGCTCCTTCTGCCGCCACAGGATCGCGTCCGGCAATGCACCCGCAAAAGCCTCGCGCAACACGGCCTTCTCGATCCTGCCCTTCCCGGCCATCTTGTGGCTGGCATCCATGCCCATCGCCACGTCGATGAACTCCAGGTCGAGGAAGGGTACGCGCGCCTCCACGCCCCAAGCCATCATGGCCTTGTTCGCGCGCAGGCAGTCGTAGCTGTGCAGGGCGTCGAGCTTGCGCACGGTTTCCTCGTGGAACGCCTCAGCCGATGGCGCCTTGTGGAAGTAGAGGTAGCCACCAAACAGCTCGTCCGAGCCTTCGCCGGAGAGCACCATCTTTACGCCCATCGCCTTGATCCGCCGCGCCAGCAGATACATGGGTGTGGCTGCGCGGATCGTGGTGACGTCGTAGGTTTCGATATGCCGGATCACGTCGGGCAGCGCATCGAGCCCTTCCCAGAACGTGTAGACGAAGCCGTGATGCACGGTGCCCAGCGCGTCGGCGGCGATCTGTGCCGCGGCCAGGTCAGGTGAGCCTGCCAGCCCAATGGCGAACGAATGCAGGCGTGGCCACCATGCTTCGCTGCGGTCGTTGTCCTCGACCCGCTCCCGCGCGAATCGCGCGGCGCAGGCGGCGACCAGCGAGGAATCCAGTCCGCCGGACAGCAATACGCCGTACGGCACGTCGGTCATCAACTGGCGATGCACCGCCTGTTCGAAAGCCTCGCGCAATGCGGGCGCCGTCACGCTGTGGCCGCGCGTCGCCGCATAGTCGCGCCATGGCTTGGCGTAATAGGGCTGCAACTCGCCAACGACGCTGTCGTAGATGTGGCCGGGGGGAAAGACAGCCACGTCGGCGCACAGACCCACCAGCGCCTTCATCTCCGAGGCCACGCACAGGCGCCCCTGTTCGTCGTGTCCCCAGTACAGCGGACACACGCCCATCGGATCGCGTGCGATCAGGTAGCGCCCTGCCTCACCGTCCCACAGGGCAAACGCGAAGATGCCATTGAGCTGCGGCACGAAGCCGGTGCCGTGTTTGCGATACAGCGCGTTGATCACCTCGCAGTCCGACCCGGTGGTGAAGTCGTAGTCCAGCCCGGACGCCAGCTCGCGATGGTTGTAGATCTCACCGTTCACCGCCAGCGCCAGTGCGCCGTCGCGCGAACGCAACGGCTGTGCACCGCTGGCCGGGTCGACGATGGCGAGGCGCTCATGCACCAGGATGACCCCGGCATCGACAAACACACCGCTCCAGTCCGGCCCGCGATGGCGCTGGCGCTGCGACAGTTCCAGCGCCTGGCGGCGCAAGGCCGCCAGGTCGTCGCCGGGTTGCAGATCGAACATTCCGAAGATAGAGCACATCGCAATTCACCTTGATCGTTGAATAAAAACATGGACGCAGAAACGACGAAGGCCCGCATCAAGCGGGCCTTCGTCGCGTATGGTTTCATGGAGACTTGAAGCTACGCGCGGGCCCGCCAACGGTTGGCGTTATTGTTCGCACGGTTATTGTTGTTGCCGGCCAGCACGAAGCGCCGCGCGGAGGGCGCGGTGAGGCTGAAAATGCTGGCGGCTGCAGGATGCATGAGTTAACTGAAACAGATTTGCCCGTGGTTGGCAAGTGCCACGAGAGCGATCAGTGCGTTCAGTCCTCCCCGATCGCAACGATCCAGCGGGTGGCCTCGTCGAGCTCCGTGCTGTGGAACAGGCGAAATTGTGCCGGGATGACAAAGCCGAACGCCGTGGCGGTACCGCGCAACCACGGCACATCGGTGACCAGCGCCACGCGATCCCATCCGCTGAAATGACGTGCGCCCATCTTGGCGTCATTCCACATCGCACCTGGCTCGAAGCCGGTGAAGTCGTCGGCGGTGACGTACAGCAGGCGCAACTTGCGGTTCAACGCGAACGCCGCCTCGACATCCGGCACGATGATGTTTTCATAATCGGCGGCGGTAACCTGGCCGTGGGCGCGAAAACCCAGCGTACCGGCTGGCAATCCTTCAATTTGTGCGATCACGGGCGTTCTCCCTGTTTGGCGTTGCCGGCAGCTTGGAACAGATCGCGTGAAAAACACGCAAGCGAAGTCAGGCCGGCTCGATATGCCGCAGCAGCAAGCGCGGGCTTTCACGACCCTGCCAGTCGTTGACCGTCAACTCGTAGACGGCCCGCAACCGCGGTGGTGGTGGCTGACCGTGGTAGGCGTTGAACATCACTGCATTGTGCAGCGTGCCATCACGCGGATCACGCAGTTGCAGCCGCAAGTGGCTGGCGCCCATCACTTTCCAGCCGGCACACTCGAACAGATTGTCGAACAGCGGCTCGGGAAAGGCCTGGCCCCACGGCCCGGCCCGACGCAACTGGTGGGCCAGCTCCAGCGAGGCCGCACCCGGCGGCAGCTCGCCGTCGGTATACAGCAACGCCTGCAGACGCTCCGGCGTGATGAGTTCGATGGCGACCGTGTCGAACGCCGCAGCGAAGCGTGGATAGTCGGTCGCCTTCAGGCTCAGCCCGGCCGCCATCGCATGGCCGCCGAAGCGTTCGATCAACCCCGGTTGGCGGGCATCGATGACGGCCAGCGCGTCGCGGATGTGGAAGCCGGCGATCGAGCGCGCGGAACCGCGCAGGTGGTCGACATCGTCCTCACTGGCCGGTGCGAAGGCGATCACCGGGCGATGCAGACGGTCCTTGAGCTTCGAGGCCACCAGGCCGATCACGCCGGCATGCCACGAGGGTTCGTACAAGGTGACACCTGTCGCCTCGATGTGGTTCAGGCCCGCGACCATCGCTTCGGCCTCGGCCACCATCGTGGCCTGCAGCTCGCGCCGTTCGTGGTTGATCGCATCGAGCTGTTCGGCATGGCGTCGGGCCTGTACGACATCATCGGTGAGCAGACATTCCACGCCCAGTCGCATGTCCTCCAGGCGGCCCGCCGCGTTCAATCGAGGCCCCACGGCGAAACCGAGGTCGCTGGAGCACAGCGTCACCAGGCTGCGCTTGCCCGCTTCGACCAGTGCAGTGATGCCAGCACAGGCGCGCCCGCTGCGGATACGCTGCAGACCCGCCTCGACCAGTACCCGGTTGTTGAAATCCAGCGGCACCAGATCGGCCACCGTGCCCAGTGCAACCAAATCGAGCAGACTGGACAGATCGGGTTCGCCGCCAGCAAAGACGCCCTGCTCCCGCAGCTTCGCGCGCAGGGCCAGCAGCAGGTAGAACATCACGCCCACCCCAGCCAGCATCTTGCTGGGGAATGGATCGCCCGCCAGGTTCGGGTTGACCATGGCATCGCAGGCCGGCAGCTGTTCGCCAGGCAGGTGGTGGTCGGTGATGATGACCCGGATACCGCGTGCCTTCGCCGCCGCCACGCCGGCCACGCTGGCCACGCCGTTGTCCACGGTAACGATCAGCTGCGGTGTCGGTTGCAGCGACTCGACCAGCGCCGGACTCAGGCCGTAGCCGTGCACGAAGCGATTCGGTATGGCGTAACTCACGTGGCGTGCGCCGAGCAGACGCAGGCCGCGCACGGCCACCGCCGTGCCGGTGGCGCCGTCGCAGTCGTAATCACCGGCGACCACGATGCTCCAGTCGCCGTCAATCGCTTCCAGCAACAGCGTGACTGCAACATTGATACCGCCCAGCACCTGTGGCGACAGCAGGCGCGCCAGCCGGTGTTCCACGTCGGCCGGTACCAGCACACCCCGAGCCGCGTAGACCTGGCGCAATACCGGATGTACCGAGTCGGGCCAGCCGCTGGGCGTCCCGCTGACCTCGCGGCGACGCAACTGCAGGGTGCTCAACGCTCGGCTCTGCGCCAGAAGCGCCAGCGGTGCCACGGCCGATGCAACCAGCGTTCACCACTGCCGAAGTGCAACTGCAGCGGATGACGCTCGAACAGCGGCTGCAGCGAGGGCCACCAGGTCGAAGCAATCTCCGCGGCCGGCAAATCCTGCAGATCGACCAGCCAGCCCGGGCCTGCGGTGGCCACGGATTGCTCCGTGCGCGCCAGGTGCACGACATCAGCGCGGGCCGCCAGTGCGCACAGCAGCAGGTCGTCACTGACCACGCCATCGAGATCGCTGTGCATCGAACCCGGCAGATGACCGCCTCCCCACAGCCACAGGCTGTTCACCGGCGCCAAGCCGCGGGTGCGGCGCTGGGCATTCAACGGGTTTTGGTGCAGCAACACCTGGATATCGTTGAGCAGGATGCGCCACTGCCGCCCTTCCGCACCGGGCGGCAGGTGTTGCGCCAGGTCTTCGCCCATCGCCTGTTCCGGGGCATCGAACTTCGGCAAGGCCAGGCCTGGCGGCAGTTGCACGTGCCAGTGGTCCGGCGTGGAAACCAGCAGCCGCATGTCCGCCTCGGCGAAGATGGGCTGCAGCGGTTCGGCCAGCGCCTGCGCTTCGACCATGTCCAGTTGCAACTGGCCGCAGGCCAGCAGGCGGGCACCGGTCATGTCCGGCTGTACCCAGGCCGGGTCGGCTGACAACCAGGAAGTGTCGGCCGCGTCGCCGACCAGGAATTCGCGGGTGATCGCCGCCGCTGGCAGGTTCGTATCGACGCCGGGGAAAAATTCGCCCAGTCCGCCCAGGTAACCGCCTGCACCATCGTCCAGATGGTCGGCATGCCGCAAGCATTCAAGCAGCGGGTGGCCCGGGTCGAACGACTGCCGTGCCGGCAGCCACAGGTGCAGCATTGACCCCGTCCGAGTGCTCATGACGCGGCCTGTGCCTCCTGTTGTTCGACCAGTTCCAGCCATTCGTTTTCCAACGCCTCCTTTTCGTGACGCAATTCGGTCTGACGCTGGCCCAGCCGCATCATCTCGCTGGTAGGGCCGTTGTAGGTGGCCGGATCGGCCAGCTTCGCCTCGAGCTCGACGAGCTCGGTGTCGATCGTGGCGGTGCGGGTCTCGATACGTTTCACCCGCTGGCGCGAAGTCTTTTCCTGCTCGCGGCGCGTCGCCGTATCGCGCCGACGCTCCTCGGGCGATATCTCCGCCACGACCTTGACGGGTGTTGCAGCCTGGGCCCTGGCCGCCTTCTTGTTGGCGCTTCCCCGACTCTTGAGCCAGCGTGCGTAGTCGTCCAGATCGCCATCGAAGCTCTCCACGACGCCGTCGGCGACCCGCCAGAAGCTGTCGCAGACCATGCCCAGCAGGTGGCGATCGTGCGAGACCAGCACCAGCGCCCCGTCGAAGTCGGCCAGCGCATCGGCCAGCGCCTCACGCATGTCCAGGTCGAGATGGTTGGTAGGCTCGTCCAGCAGCAGCAGATTGGGCTTGTCCCACGCGATCAGCGCCAGTGCCAGGCGGGCGCGCTCGCCGCCGGAGAAGCCGTTCACTGATTCGAACGCGCGGTCGCCGGCGAAATTCCAGGTGCCGAGAAAATCACGCATCACTTGCGTGGTCGTCCCGGGCGCCCGCTCCATCAGGTGCTCGAGTGCGCTGGCGCCTTCGCGCAGGCTCTCCACCGTGTGCTGGGCGAAATAGCCGATCTTCAGGTCCTTGTGCACCTTGCGCTCGCCGCCGAACGGCTCCAGTTCGCCGACCAGGGTTTTCACCAGGGTGGACTTGCCGGCGCCGTTCGGGCCAAGCAGGCCGATCCGCTCGCCGGCCTCGATGGAAAAGCGCACGTCGGCCAGCACGATGTGGGCCACCTCGGCTTCGTCATCGCGCGTCGAGGGGTCGGCCAGGTAACCGGCCGTGACATCCTCCAGTTGCACCATCGAATCGGGCAATCGCTCCGGCTTGGCGAAGTGGAAACTGAAAGGACGCTCGGCGCGCACGGCCTCGGTGCCGGCCAGCTTCTCCAGCCGCTTCATCCGCGATTGCGCCTGCTTGGCCTTGCTTGCCTTGGCCTTGAAGCGGTCGATGAACGACTGCAGATGGGCCCGCTCGGCCTGCTCGCGCTCGTGCGAGATCTGCTGCTGGCGCAGCTGCTCGGCGCGCAGTCTCTCGAACGCGCTGTAGTTGCCGGTGTAGAGCCTGGCCTTGCCGTCGTCGAGATGCAGCGTGTGGGTGATCACCCCGTCGAGGAATTCGCGGTCGTGCGAGATGATCAGCAAGGTGCCCTGGTAGCGGCGCAGCCATTCCTCCAGCCACAACACGGCGTCCAGGTCCAGATGGTTGGTCGGCTCGTCCAGCAGCAACAGGTCGGACGGGCACATCAGCGCGCGGGCCAGGTTCAGCCGTCCCCGCCAGCCGCCGGAAAACTCTTTCACCGCGCGCTCGTGCGTGGCCGGCGCAAAGCCCAGGCCATGCATCAGGCGGCCCGCGCGGGCGCGCCCGTCGTAACCATTCAGCTCTTCGATGCGCTGATGCGCCTTCGCCATCGCCTCCATGTCGCCGCGTTCGCCGGCGTCGATCTCGGCATGGATTGCAGCAGCCAGTTCTTCGTCGCCACCGAGCACGTAGTCGATCGCCGCGTCCGGCAATGCCGGAGTCTCCTGCGCCACCGAGGCTAGCCGCAACTTGCTGGACATCTCCAGCTCGCCGGCATCGCTTTCCAGCTTGCCTTGCAGCGCAGCGAACAGGCTGGATTTGCCGCAGCCGTTGCGTCCGATCACGCCCAGCCGCCAACCACTCTGGATCACCAGGTCGACGTCGGAAAGCAACAACCGGCTGCCACGGCGCAGGGCGAAATGTCGAAAGGAAATCATGCAGGAAACATATCCGAACCGGGCAAACCAGCGCCCGCAGCCGCCCATGATAGCGGTGATAAGGCTAATCTCGACCCATCCGTGATGGTGGGGCGCCTGCACGGCTAATGCCCAACCCATCGCAATCGACGCAGGCCGGCATGGCGTAACATGGTCAGGTCTGCTAAAACGACGGCGCATACAGCCTTGTCTGGAGAGGGGAGCCATGGTCAAGTTCACGAACACTTTGCCGATCGTCGCCATGATGATCGCTGCCGCCGGTTTTGCCGTATCACCCGCGGCCCAGTCCGCCCAGTCGACGCAAGGCGACAGCCTGCTGATCCATCGCGTGCAGCAGGAAAAGACGATGAACCTGCCCAGCCGCGGGCTGAGCATGAGCCAGGTCGAGAAGACCTGGGGCGCGCCGCAGCGCAAGCTGGCGCCGCGTGGTGGCGATACCCCGAAGCATCCGGTGATCAATCGCTGGGACTATGCCCATTTCATCGTGTATTTCGAGCACAGCCACGTGATCCATTCGGTCCTGAACACGCCGGCGGGCAACAACACCGACCCTTCCGCGGTCAACTGAGCCGGCTTCATCACCGACGCGGCCCATGGCGACATGGGCCGCGTCTTCGTGGGCGGGGCGCTGGCGGCTTACACTTCGCGACTTGTCCCCGCGCGAGAAACTGATCCATGACCGAGCACAATTGGCGCTTGCCGGCCGAATGGGAACCGCAAGCTGCGGTGCTGATCGCCTGGCCCCACGGGGATACCGACTGGGCCGAGCGGCTGGCGTCGGTGGAAACCACCTACCTGGCGCTGGCCGCGGCCGTGACGCGCTTCCAGCCGCTGGTTGTCGTGGTGGCCGACGATGCGGTGCAGCAGCATGCTGCCGACCTGCTGGAACAGGCCCGCGTCGATCCCGACCGTGTGCGTTTCGTGCGCTTGCCCTACGACGACACCTGGTTGCGTGACTCCGGCCCGGTCACGCTGAAGGCTGCCGACGGGACGTTCCAGGTCACCGATTTCCGCTTCACCGGTTGGGGCGGCAAGTTCGGTGCCGAACAGGACGATGCGCTGGTTGCCGGGCTGGCCAGTGCCGGCGTGTTCGGCCAGGCCACGCACAAGCGGATCGATTGGGCACTGGAAGGTGGCGCCATCGAAAGCGATGGCGCCGGCAGTATCCTCACCACCTGGCGCTGCCTGGTGCAGCGGCACCCTGAACAATCGCGCGAGGAAATGAGCGCGATCCTGCGCGACAGCCTGCACGCCTCGCGCATCTTGTGGCTGGACTACGGTTACCTGGAGGGCGACGACACCGACGCCCATATCGACACCCTGGCACGGTTCGCCCCGGGCGACTGCATCGTGTTCCAGGCCTGCGACGAGGCCAACGATCCCCACCACGACGAACTGCAGCGGATGGCTGGCGAACTGGGCGCGTTGCGCACCGCGGGCGGACAGCCCTACCGGCTCCACCCGCTGCCGTGGCCACGGCCTATCCTCGATGGAGGCCGCCGGCTTGCCGCATCCTACGCGAACTACCTGATCATCAACGGCGCCGTGCTGGTGCCGGCCTACGGCGACCCGGCCGATATCGAAGCTGCTCGCATCATCGGCACGGCCCATCCGGGGCGTGAAGTCGTGCAGATACCCTGCCGTCCGCTGATCTGGCAAAACGGCAGCCTGCACTGCATCACCATGCAGTTGCCTGCCGGGATCGCCTGAACAGCATCGGCTAAACTGCACGGTCTGGCATACGCCGAGGATTCACGCCAATGAGCCGCAAGACCCTCAAGGTCGCCCTGCTGCAGGAAACTGACCGCGGCAGCCGCGACGCCAACCTGGATGCGATCGAGGCCGGTCTGCGCGAAGCCGCTGCTGCCGGCGCTGCACTGGTGCTGCTGCAGGAATTGCATAACGGCCCGTACTTCTGCCAGCACGAATCAGTGGACGTGTTCGACCAGGCCGAGAGCATCCCCGGCCCCGGCACCGAACGGATCGGCCAACTGGCCGAGGAACTGAAGCTGGTCGTCGTCGCCTCGCTGTTCGAGCGTCGCGCAGCCGGGCTGTACCACAACACGGCGGTGGTGTTCGACCGCTCGGCGGCAATCGCGGGGGTCTACCGCAAGATGCACATCCCGGACGATCCGGCCTTCTACGAGAAGTTCTATTTCACTCCCGGCGACCTCGGCTTCGAGCCGATCGATACCTCGGTCGGCCGCCTCGGCGTGCTGGTGTGCTGGGACCAGTGGTACCCGGAAGCGGCGCGCCTGATGGCACTGGCTGGCGCTGAACTGCTGTTCTACCCCACCGCGATCGGCTGGGACCCGAACGACGATCAGGCCGAGAAGGATCGCCAGCGCGATGCGTGGATCACCGTGCAGCGCGGCCACGCGGTGGCCAATGGCTTGCCCTTGCTCTCGTGCAACCGCACCGGTTTCGAGGCCGATCCGTCGGGGGTCGGCGCGGGCATCCAGTTCTGGGGATCGAGCTTCGTCACCGGCCCGCAAGGCGAATTCCTGGCCCAGGCCGGCATCGACGGACGCGAACTGCTGCTGGCGGACATCGACCTGTCACGCAGCGAGCATGTACGGCGGATCTGGCCGTTTCTGCGCGACCGGCGCATCGATGCCTATGCCGACCTGCTCAAGCGCTTTCGTGACTGACCTCATTGGCGCTTGCTTGTTCCACGTGGTGCTCGCCCCCATTCTTGAAAGCTCCCCGATAACCGGCACACCGACCGCATGAGTGTTCCCGAAACCGAACTCACCCCGTTGCCGGCCCTGGTCGGGCAGCCGATCGAGCGCGTCCAGCGCGACGGTGTGGAATACGTGTTGCTGGGCACGGCCCACGTCTCGCGCAGCAGCATGGAGGCGGTCGAGGCGCTGCTCGCGCATGAGCATTTCGACGCGGTCGCCGTGGAGCTGTGCGAAAGCCGCGCACAGAGCCTGCGCGACCCTGAGGCGTTCAAGCAGATGGATCTGTTCCAGGTGATCCGCCAGGGCAAGGCCGGCATGGTTACCGCCAGCCTCGTGTTATCGACGTTCCAGAAGCGCCTGGCCGACCAGTCCGGCATCCTGCCGGGCGCCGAGATGAAGGCCGCGCTGGACGGCGCCGACCAACGCGGGCTGCCGATCTGGCTGATCGACCGTGAAGTCGGCACCACGCTGAAGCGTGCCTGGCGCAGCGTGGGCTTCTGGCGGCGCTTCGGACTGCTCGGCGGCCTGCTGGCCAGTGTGCTCGAGCGCGAAAATATCGCGCAGGAGGAAGTCGAAAAACTCAAGCAGAGTGATCTGCTGGAAAGCGCCTTCAGCGAGTTCGCCAGCGGGTCAACGCCGTTGTTCGAGAGCCTGATCGGCGAGCGCGACGCCTTCATGGCCGCCCGCCTGCGCGAAGAAGCCGCGCACAGTGCGTCCAGCGATCCACGCAGCGTACTGGTGGTGATCGGGGCCGGACATCTCAAGGGCCTGAGCAAGCTGTTGCGCGAGCAGCAAGACGACCCCGCGCTGAAAGTTGCCGAACTAGCGCAGACTCCGCCCAAGGCACGCTGGCCGAAATGGCTGGCTGCCGGCCTGGTGGTACTGGTTTTTCTCGCGATCGCCTGGGCATTCCACCGCGATACCGCGTTGGGCGCGCAGGCGCTGCAAGCCTGGGTACTGTTCACCGGCGGTTTCGCTGCTCTCGGCGCACTGGCCGCAGGCGGCCACCCGCTCAGTATCATTGCCGCCTTCATCGCCGCTCCGATCAAGCCGTTCCGTCCCGGCATTCCCGCTGGCGGCATCAGCGCCATGGCCGAGGCTTGGATTCGACGCCCTCGCGTGGCCGATTTCGACAGCCTGCGCGACGACATCGTGCACTGGACCGGCTGGTGGAAGAATCGCGTTGCGAGGACCCTGCTCAACTTCATCCTGGTCAGCGTGGGCACAATCATCGGCGAATACGCTGCCGGGATCCACATCTTCAAAAGCCTGGTCTGAGCCGCGTGCTAGCATTCGCGCCACCGCGGGCAGCGACCACCGCAGCACGCGTCGATCCCGAGCCCGGGTGGCGAAACTGGTATACGCAAGGGACTTAAAATCCCTCGGCCGCAAGGCCATGCGGGTTCGATCCCCGCCCCGGGCACCATTCTGAACCGACCAACAAAAAACCCGCCAACGGCGGGCTTCTGTTGGGCTGGCTTGCAGCCGCAATGCAATGGAGGCCAGGGTCGGAATCGAACCGGCGTACGCGGATTTGCAGTCCGCTGCATGACCACTCTGCCACCTGGCCATTGCTTGGTGCGTGGCGACCAGAATGGTCGCAGGTTGCCTCTATAAAGCAAAACCCCGGCGGACCGAGGTTGCCTTGAATCCTGGAGCGGGAAACGAGACTCGAACTCGCGACCCCGACCTTGGCAAGGTCGTGCTCTACCAACTGAGCTATTCCCGCATTGAAGCCGTAAATGATAGCAGAACCGGACCCGAAATGAATAGCCGGAATCGCGCCCTGATACCGCGGTTCCAAGTCGCACGAAGGCACCTCGTTGCCCACTTGTGCAAACAACAAGGCCCTGAACGGATCAGGGCCTCATCTGCATTCTGGAGCGGGAAACGAGACTCGAACTCGCGACCCCGACCTTGGCAAGGTCGTGCTCTACCAACTGAGCTATTCCCGCATCGGAGCCGCGCATTCTAATACGTGAATCGGTGTCGTCAAGTCGGATCCACCAGTGACGTCCGGCCACCTTGATATCTTTCAGGGCCCGCCTCCCGTCGCAGGCTTCTTCGGTGAGTCACCACGCAGCATGGGCCATGCTGCGCGCAGGTAGTACAGACCGGACCAGATGGTCAGAATCCCCGCGATCACCAGCAAACCTTCGCCAATGTGGTAAACGCGCAGCGCGGCGGCCTCTTTCTCATGCTGCACGATCAGCACCACCAGGGCCACCATCTGCATCACCGTCTTGAGCTTGCCGACCATGGCCACCTTGACGGTGGCACTCATGCCGATTTCGGCCATCCATTCGCGCAAGGCGGAGACGCTGATCTCGCGCCCGACGATGATCGCCGCGGTCACCGCCATAAGAATGCCCGGCCAGCCGCTGCTGGGATGCGACTGCACCAGCAGGAACAATGTCACCGCCACCATCAGCTTGTCGGCAACCGGGTCGAGGAAAGCACCGAACGCCGAGACCAGATTCATGCGGCGGGCCAGGAAACCATCCAGCCAGTCGGTAACCGCTGCCAGCACGAACACGATCGCGGCGGCAATGTTGTGACCGCGAAACGGCAGGTAGAAAACCACCACCATGACCGGCAACAAGGCAACGCGGAAAAGAGTCAGCCACGTAGGCAGGTTGATGTGCATGATTCGTCCCGAAAATTTATTGCAGTGTCGCACGTCGGCGTGACGCTGCCACGCGAGGCAGCCTGTTCGTGTTCAGCCATGCAGGCTGGCGTAGATCCGCTCGGCAAGGCCGCGATTGATACCTTTCACCTGCATCAACTCTTCAACACCCGCCGTCTCCACGCCCTGCATGCCTCCGAAGGCCTTGAGCAGGGCCGAGCGACGACGTGCGCCGATGCCGGGAACATCCTCCAGCGCGCTGTGCGTGCGGGCCTTCTCGCGCCGCTTGCGATGGCCGGTGATCGCGAAGCGGTGCGCCTCGTCGCGAATGGCGGCGACCAGATGCAGCGCCGGCGAGGACGTGCCCGGGTGCAACTCGCGCCCCGGACTGCCCGGTTCGAGTCGGGCCAAGACCAGGGTTTCCTCTCCTGCCCGCCGGCCGGGCCCCTTGGCCACGCCGACCACTTCGATGCCGTCGACACCAAGCTCGCGCAGCACGTCCAGAGCTTGCGCCACCTGGCCGCTGCCGCCGTCGATCAAGAGTACGTCCGGGCGGGCGCCCTCCCCCTCGGCAAGCCTGCGAAAACGCCGCGTCAAGGCCTGGCGCATCGCGGCGTAATCATCACCCGGGGTGATCCCGGTGATATTGAAACGGCGATAGTGGGATTTTTCGGGCCCCTCCGGCCCGAACACCACGCACGAGGCAACCGTCAGCTCGCCCATGGTGTGGCTGATGTCGAAACACTCGAGGCGTCGTGGCATGACGGCCAGGCCAAGCACCTTTTGCAAGTCGTCGAATCGGGTGCCCAGGGTCTGTCGGCTGGCCAGCCTTGCGGTCAGCGACGCCTGCGCATTGCGTTCGGCCATCTGCAGGAATTGCGCGCGATCGCCACGCACGCTGGATTTCAGCTCAACCTTGTGCCCGGCCTGCTGGCTGAGCAGCTCGGCGAGGATGCCCTGGTCAGCCAGCGCCTCGCCGAGGATCAACTCGCGCGGCACCGGTCGATCCAGATAGTACTGGGCGATGAATTGTGCCAGCACGTCGCCCGGCGTGGCATCCAGCGGCAGGCGCGGGAAGAAATCGCGCGTGCCCAGGCTGAGGCCGTTGCGGAAGAACAGCACGCTGACGCAGGTCATGCCCGCTTCGATCCGGCACGCAATCACGTCCATGTCAGCCGTGGCACCCTGCACGTGGTTTTGCGCCCGCAACTGGCGCAAGGCGGCCACCTGATCGCGCAGTTTTGCGGCGCGCTCGAACTGCAGCGCCTTGCTGGCCTGCTCCATCGACTCCGCCAGCTCCTCGATTACCGCGTCGCTGCGCCCTTCCAGGAACATCTCGGCGTGGTGTACGTCCTCGCGATAGTCCTCCACGCTGATCATGCCCGCGCACGGCGCGCTGCAGCGGCCAATCTGGTACAGCAGGCACGGTCGGTTGGGGTGGCGGCAACAATCGTCCACGCACTGGCGTACCTTGAACAGCTTCTGCATCAGGTTGAGGCTCTCGCGCACCGCGTGGGCGCTCGGATACGGCCCGAAATAACGTCCCGGCAGATTCTTCGCGCCACGATGGAACGCAAGCCGTGGAAACTCCTCGTCACTGGAAAGGTAGATGTAGGGATAGCTCTTGTCGTCGCGCAGCAGGATGTTGTAGCGCGGCTTGAGCGACTTGATCAGCTGCGCTTCCAGCAACAGCGCCTCGCCCTCGGTGCGTGTCACCGTGATCTCGACGCGGGCGATCTGCGCCACCATGGCCGCGATACGCGGTTCCATCCGCGGTTTCAGGAAATAGCTGCCGACGCGCTTCCTGAGGTTGCCAGCCTTGCCGACGTAGAGCAGCTCGCCTGCTGCATCGAAATGGCGGTAGACGCCGGGCGAGGAGGTGAGCGTGCGGACGAAAGCCCTGCCATCGAAGGGGGAAGATTGCGCGGACTGCATGACAGCATTCTAGTGGGTACCGGTAGCAACCCATCCGACATGGTGGCTCACGCGTGCGAGAGCAACCAGTGCGCGGCGCGTTTCAGGTCTGCCTCGGTGTCGATGCCGGCTGGAAACGGCTCGGGGGTCAGCCGCACTGCGATGGCGTGGCCATGTTCGAGTACGCGCAGTTGCTCCAGCGATTCGGTCTGTTCCAGCGGCGTGCGCGGCAGCTGGGTGTAGCGTTCCAGGAAGCCGGCACGATACGCATAGATGCCGATGTGGCGCAGGAACGGCGTGCCGGACGGCAACGCGTTCCGGTCGGCGGCAAACGCATCGCGTGCCCACGGCAAGGGGGCGCGGCTGAAATACAGGGCATGGCCGTTGACGGCACGCACGAGTTTCACCACATTCGGGTCAAACAGTTCCTCGGCGTCGATGATCGGTGTCGCCAGGGTGGCCATCGGGGCTTCGTCGTCGGCAAGCGCCTGCGCCACCGCCCGGATGCCGGCAGCTGGCGCGAACGGCTCGTCGCCTTGCAGGTTCACCACGATGCTGTCGTCGGCCCAGCCATAGTGCCGGGCACATTCGGCCAGGCGGTCGCTACCCGAAGCGTGGTCGGGGCGGGTCATGCAGACGTCGACGCCAGCCTGCCCGGACAGTGCCTCGGCGACGCGAGGATCGTCGACCGCCACGACGACCTGGCGCGCGCCAGCCTGAAGGGCGCGTTGTGCCACCCGCACCACCATCGGTACGCCAGCGATCTCTCGCACCGGCTTGGCCGGCAGGCGGGTCGAGCCGTAGCGGGCGGGGATCGCCACGATGAACGGAGGTACGGCGAGCGGCATTTTCATTCCTTGAACGGACTTCGGAATCGGGCAGCCAAGATACAACGAGCGCCGCGACGGGTCAGCCGGCGTCCTGCAACGCGAAACCACAGCCGTTGGCCAGGTCAAGGAAGCCCGGGAATGAGGTGGCGACATGGCGGCAGTCGTTGATACGCACCGGACCGGTGGCGAGGAGCCCGGCCACCGCGAAGCTCATCGCGATGCGGTGGTCGGTGAGACTTTCCACCGTACCGGCGCCGATCGTCCCGCCGTCGATGATCACGCCGTCCGGAGTTTCCTCGATGGCCACGCCCAATGTACGCAGGCCGGCTGCCATCGTGGCGATGCGATCGGACTCCTTCACCCGCAACTCGGCCGCGCCCCGGATGACGGTGCGTCCCGTTGCGGCGGCCGCGGCGACAAACAGCACCGGGAACTCGTCAATCATGTCCGACACCAGTTCCACCGGCAGTTCGATGCCGTGCAAGGGTGCGTGTCGCACCACCAGGTCGCCCACGGGCTCGCCGCCCGCCTCGCGTTGGCGTTCCACCGTGATGTCTGCACCCATCAGGCGCAGGGCCTGCAGCAGGCCGGTACGTCGCGGGTTGAGACCTGTCGCCGGCAGGCGCAACAGCGAACCCGGCACGATACTCGCGGCAACCAGGAAGAACGCCGCGGACGAAAAGTCTGCTGGTACGTCGATATCGGTGGCGCGCAGGTGATGGCCGCCATCGACCCGCGCCCGGCCGGCTTCAAACACGATCGGCCAGCCGAAAGCGGCAAGCATGCGCTCAGTGTAGTCACGGGTCGGATGCGGTTCGACCACCTCGGTGGTGCCGCTGGCGTACAGGCCGGCCAGCAACAAGGCGGATTTCACCTGGGCGCTGGCGACGGGCAGCTCGTAATGGATCCCGCGCAGGGCGGAGCCGCCGTGAATACGCAACGGCGGCATACCGTCACGTGTGTCGACGCGCGCGCCCATCTGCGTCAGCGGATCGGTCACCCGGCGCATCGGGCGCTGCGACAGCGAGGCATCACCCACCAGCACACTGTCGAATGCCTGGCCGGCCAGCAGGCCGGCGAGCAGGCGCATGCCGGTGCCTGCATTGCCGCAGTCCAGCGGCTGCGGCGATCCATGCAAGCCGTGCAGCCCGACGCCGTGCACGATGCGCTCACCCGCCGACAGCGTGTCGATGCGTACCCCAAGCTGTGCCAGTACCGCCGCCGTGGCGCGGGTGTCCTCACCTTCGAGGAAGCCCCGGATGTGCGAATTTCCCTCGGCGATGGCGGCCAGCATCAACGCCCGGTGTGAAATCGACTTGTCACCCGGGATGCGCACGCTGCCGTGCAGCGGACCCGCGGCGCGGCTGCTCCAGTCCAGCCTGGCGTTCAAGGCAACGCCACCGGGTAGGATCCCAGCACGCGGATCGTCGCGGCGGACTCACCGATGTCGTGCACGGCGGCCTGCAGGGCGTCGTCATCGATATGGCCGGAAATATCGATGAAAAACGCGTATTGCCATTTGCCCGTATGCGCCGGGCGTGACTCGATCCGGTTCAGGCTGACGCCGTGTTTCGCGAACGGGCTGAGCACGTCGTACAACGCGCCAGGCTTGTCGTTGACCGTGATCAGCAGCGAAGTGCGATCGTTGCCGGAGGGCGGAAACAGCGAGCGGCCGATCACCAGGAAGCGGGTGGTGTTGTCGGCCCGATCCTCGATGCCGATGGCCACGGTCTTGAGACGATAGACCTTGCCTGCCGTCTCGCCGGCGATCGCCGCCGAATCGTCGGCGTGGCGAGCCAGTCGCGCGGCCTCGGCATTGCTGCCGACCGCGATGCATTCGACGTTGGGCAGGTTGATGCGCAGCCAGGTCTTGCACTGCTGCAGCGACTGCGCGTGCGCATACACCCGGCGCACATCTTCCAGCTTCCCGGTCAGTGAATGCAGGCACTGGTGCACGCGCAGCTCCACCTCGCCGCAGATCGTGGCGTCGGCGGTGAGGAACATGTCCAGGGTAACCTGGATCATGCCCTGCCCCGAGTTCTCCACCGGCACCACGCCGAAGTCGGCATGGCCAGCGGCGACCTCCTGGAACACCTCCTCGATACTGCCCAGCGGCAGGCCGTAGGCGGCATGGCCGAAGTGCTTGCGCACGGCCTGCTCGCTGAACGTGCCCTCCGGCCCCAGGAAGCCGATCTTCAGCGGGTCCTCCTGGGCCAGGCAGGAGGACATGATCTCGCGGAACAGTCGGATCATCTCGGTATCCGACAGCGGCCCCTGGTTGCGATCCACCACCATGCGCAGCACATGAGCTTCGCGTTCCGGGCGGTAATAGTCGATCGCCGACAGCCCCTCACCCTTCACCTTCGCCACCGTCCGCGCATGGTTCGCGCGCTCGGAGATCAGTTGCTGGATCTGCCGGTCGATGCTGTCGATGCGTTCGCGCATTTCGTTCAGCGGGGTTTCGGGTTCACTCATGGTTTGGCCGCCCAGATGGAAAGAAGTCCGTTCAAGCTTTGGCATCTTGCCTGAGAAATACCGTGCCTGGCCAATCAGCCATGACGCTGCGCGAAGTCGCGCATGAACCCGGTCAATGCCTGGACGGCCTCCAGCGGTACGGCGTTGTACAGCGATGCACGCATGCCACCGACTGCCTTGTGCCCCTTCAGGGCAAGCAGGCCGGCGGCCTCCGACTCGCGCAGGAAAACGGGGTCAAGCGCACTGTCGTGCAGGGTGAACGGCACGTTCATGCGCGAGCGTGCGGAGGGTTCTACCGGATTGCGGTAGTAACCGCCGGAACCGTCGATGCCCTGATACAGCAACTCCGCCTTGGCGCGATTGCCGGCGGCCATCGCTACCAGGCCACCCTGCGCCAGCAGCCACTGGAAGGTCAGCCCGGCCACGTACCAGCCCCAGGTGTTGGGTGTGTTCAACATCGAATCGGCGGCGGCGTGTTCGGCATAGCGGAAGATCCGCGCCATCGGCCGTCCCGGACGCTGCAACAGATCGCGACGAATGATCAGCACCACCAGGCCGGAGGGGCCGATGTTCTTCTGGGCGCCGGCATAGACCAGCCCGAAGCGACTGATGTCCACCGGTTCGGACAAGATGTTCGAGGACATGTCGGCGACCAGCGGAACGCCACCCACGTCGGGGATGTCGTGGAACTCCACGCCGTGGATCGTTTCGTTGGGGGTGTAGTGCACGTAGGCAGCGTGCGGGTCGAGTTGCCAACTTTCGCGCGGTGGCAGTCGCCGGTAGTCATCGGCCTTGGCGCTGGCGGCAACGCTCACCTGCACATATGGCGCCGCCTCGCTGATTGCCTTGGCGCTCCAGTGGCCGCTGTCGATGTAATCGGCGCGGTCGCTCTCGGCTGCCAGGTTCATCGGGATCTGGGCGAACTGCTGGGTGGCGCCACCTTGCAGGAACAGCACCGCGTAGTCGTCGGGGATGGCCAGCAACGTACGCAGGTCGGCTTGTGCCTGCGCGGCCATGCCGATGAAACGCTTGCCGCGATGGGACTGTTCCATCACCGAAGCACCGCTGCCATTCCAATCCAGCAATTCTTCCCTGGCGCGTTCGAGCACGGCCAGGGGCATGGCGGCCGGACCGGCACTGAAGTTCCAGACTCTGCTCACGTCGGTTTGTTTCCCGTCAAGGGTGGTTCCGTCATTATGCCGCAGCGCAGCATGCTCAAGTCAACTGCCGGCTGCGGACTCTCAGAAGCGGACCAGCAACACCAGGGCGATAGCCAGCGCCAGCACCGCTGCGGTCACGATCAGCCACCAGACTTCACCGGGAGGACCGGCTGCCGCTTCCGGCAGATCCGCTGGCGACGGAACGCTCTCGATGCTTCCCGGCTCCGGTTCCATCCCGGGCGCCTCGAGGACGAAGCGATGCATGGCCACGCCGATCTGGTCGCCGCTGTACAGTGCCACCCGCTGCACGGCAACACCATTGACGCGCAATGGATGCCGGACCGATGGGCAGGTGGTTTCCAGCATCAGTCGACCTTCATCCCAGCTGACGTGCAGATCCACGGGCTCACCCTGCGCCAGGCCCAGCGAACTCCGTCCGCCGGGACCAAGATCCAGACCGTCCCCTACTGGCAGCATGCGACCGGAGAGGGGACCGGCCACGGCACGCAGGGCCACGGTGCAGCGTGCCTGGTCAGGTACCTGACGAGGTGCACGCGAAGCCGGATCGTCATCGTCGCGCAACAACATGCGGCATTCACCGATGCTCACCACGTCCCCCGCACGGAGCAGCGCGCGCTCACGTACCGGCCGTGCATTGACGTAGACCCGGTCGGCCGACGGCAACACCTGAAGCACCCAGCCACGGCGATCCTGGTCGATACGCAGGTGCCGCGGGGCCGCCTGGCTGGCGGCCAGCACCAGGTCGTTGTCGGAGGCGCTGCCAATGCGCAGTTTTGCTTGCGCCCAATGAAAATCCTCACGGGCCGCGTTGGGAAATTCGATGCGCATGGCTGACCAGATCGGCGAATCGCAAGACTCTACCACGTGGCCACATCCCGTTAAGATGGGGCTTTGAGCAGAAACGCCCATGCCCAGCATCGACATCCGTCGCCCGCATCAGTTGTCGATCCCCGACGCCCGTGCCGTGGTCGAGCAGGTGGCAGCCCGCATGCAGGAGAAATTCGGCATGACCAGCCGCTGGCAGGGTGATACCCTGGTCTTTTCCCGCCCCGGCATCAGCGGCTTCATCGCCGTCGCGAGCGACGTGATCCAGGTGCGCGCGCAGCTGGGCATGATGCTGACGCCGCTGAGAGGCATGATCGAACAGGAAATCCGGCGCAAGCTGGATGAACACTTCGCCTGACGCCGTGATGGCGCTCTTGATGTTTCTTTAACCAGCTCACGGTTCGTGGCATAATCGATGGCTTATGCAACCACGATGGTTGCGCGTGAAGCCCGGAACATATGGCCAAAGACGACGTCATCGAAATGGAAGGCACGGTCCTGGAGACCCTGCCCAACACCATGTTTCGCGTGCAACTGGAAAACGGGCACGTGGTCATCGCCCATATTTCCGGACGCATGCGCAAGCACTACATCCGCATCCTCACCGGCGACAAGGTCAAGATCGAAATGACCCCGTACGACCTGAGCAAGGGACGCATCACCTACCGCATGAAATAAGGCGGTCGGCGCATGGGTTCGTGCGGTGACGGACCGCAAAGCAAAAGCGGCGCAATGCGCCGCTTTTGCTTTGCCACGAGACGGGTTGTCGTGCGGCTTACTCGACGATCGCAGGCAGCTTCGCGGCGGCCTCGCAATCGACTTTCAACTCGCCATCGGCAACGCTGAGCTGTACCACGCCGCCCTCGGCCAGCTTGCCGAACAGCAGCTCGTCGGCCAGCGGACGCTTCACCTTCTCCTGGATCACCCGTGCCATCGGCCGCGCGCCCATCTGCGGATCGAAGCCGTGCTCGGCCAGCCAGCGGCGGGCATCGGCATCCACGTCCAGGCTCACCTTCTTCTCGACCAGCTGGCTTTCCAGTTCGATCAGGAACTTGTCCACCACACGCAGGATGTGTTCGAAGTCCAGCGCGCCGAACTGGATGATTGCGTCCAGCCGGTTGCGGAACTCCGGGGTGAAGATGCGCCGGATCACCTCCATCGCATCTGCTTCGTGCTTTTGCTCGACGAAACCCATCGTGCGACGCGAAGCGATCGCGGCGCCTGCGTTGGTGGTCATCACCACCACCACGTTCTTGAAGTTTGCCTCGCGGCCGTTGGTGTCGGTGAGCACGCCGCGATCCATCACCTGCAGCAGGATGTTGAACACGTCCGGGTGCGCCTTCTCGATCTCGTCCAGCAACAGCACGGCATGCGGATGCTTGACCACGGCCTCGGTCAGCAGACCGCCCTGGTCAAAGCCGACATAACCCGGAGGCGCGCCGACCAGGCGCGACACCGAATGCCCTTCCATGTACTCGGACATGTCGAAACGGATCATCTCGATGCCCAACTGCATCGCCAATTGCTTGGTGACCTCGGTCTTGCCCACGCCGGTCGGGCCGGCCAGCAGGAAGCAGCCGATCGGCTTGGACGGGTCGGCCAGGCCCGAACGGGCCATCTTGATCGAGGCGGCCAGCGCCTCGATTGCGGGGTCCTGTCCGAACACCACCATCTTGAGGTTGCGCTCGAGGTTGCGCAGCACATCCTTGTCGGAGGCCGAAACCTGCTTGGCCGGAATCCGCGCCATCTTGGCCACGATGTACTCGACCTCGCCCACATCGACCGTGCCGGTGCGCTGATCTTCCGGCAACAGGCGCTGGCGCGCACCCGCCTCGTCGATCACGTCGATCGCCTTGTCCGGCAGCAGCCGGTCGGGGATGTGCTTCACCGACAGGTCCACCGCCGCTTTCAGCGCATCGTTGGTGTAGGACACATGGTGGTGTTCCTCAAAGCGCGAACGCAGGCCCTTGAGGATCTCGATGCTGTCGGCCACGGTGGGTTCGACCACATCGATCTTCTGGAAGCGGCGGGCCAGCGCGCGATCCTTCTCGAACACGCCCCGGTATTCCTGGAACGTGGTCGAACCGATGCAACGCAGCTCGCCGGAGGCCAGCATCGGCTTGATCAGGTTGGACGCATCCATGGTGCCGCCCGAGGCGGAACCGGCGCCGATGATGGTGTGGATCTCGTCAATGAACAGGATCGCCCCGGGCTGTTTCTTCAGCTGCGCGATCACGCCCTTGAGACGCTTTTCGAAGTCGCCGCGGTACTTGGTGCCGGCGACCAGCGCACCCAGGTCCAGCGCCCAGATCGTGGCGCTCTCCAGCACCTCGGGCACCTCGCCGTCGACAATGCGCTTGGCCAGGCCTTCGGCCAGGGCGGTCTTGCCCACGCCAGCCTCGCCGACATAGAGCGGGTTGTTCTTGCGGCGGCGACACAGGACCTGGATGGTGCGTTCGATTTCGTCGGCCCGCCCGATCAGCGGGTCGATCTTGCCTTCCAGCGCCAGCTCATTGAGGTTGCTGGCGAATTCATGCAACGGGTTACCCTTCGGCTCGCCGCCGTCCTCGCCTTCGCGTTCGGTGCCGGCCGCGCCAGCGGCTGGCTCGTCGCCGATCTTGGCGATGCCATGGGAGATGTAGTTGACCACATCGAGCCGGGTGATCTCCTGCTGGTGCATGAAGAACACCGCATGCGAATCCTTTTCGCCGAAGATCGCCACCAGCACGTTGGCGCCAGTGACCTCCTTTCGACCGGAGGACTGTACGTGATAGACGGCGCGCTGCAATACGCGCTGGAACCCCAGGGTGGGCTGCGTGTCGCGCTCGTCGCCAGGCGGCAGCACCGGTACCGTTTCGCCGATGATGCGGGTCAGTTCGCCAGACAGGCGCGGCAGGTCGGCACCGCACGCGCGCAAGGCGCCAAGTGCCGACTGGTTTTCGGTCAACGCCAACAGCAGATGCTCCACCGTCATGAACTCATGACGCTGTTCACGGGCCTGCTTGTAGCAATGACCGATGGTTACTTCCAGATCCTTGCTGAACATTCGGATCGTCTCCGCTTGCTTGCTTGGGCGGCCTTCAACGCCGCGATAAGCATAAAATGGGGGCGCTCAGAGCTTTTCCATAGTGCACAACAACGGGTGTTGATGCGAGCGTGAATATTCATTTACGTGAGTGACCTTGGTTTCTGCCACTTCCCGCGTGAAGACGCCGCAGACACCGCGCCCGCGGGTATGGACGTGCAGCATGATCTGTACCGCCTGCTCCTGATCCAGCGTGAAGAAACTGCGCAACACCTCGACCACGAAATCCATCGGGGTGAAATCGTCGTTCAGCAGCAGCACCTGGAACAGGGGTGGTCGCGCCACCTCCGGCTTGGCGGTTTCAACTGCCAAGCCGCGGCCGCTGTCATGCTCATGTTGGTTTTCGTGGGCCATGGTTTCGTGAAACATGTTCTCTTCAGTTCAAGTATACGCCGCAGCGGATGCGGCCCGGTGCGACGGCCACCTCGTACAGGTAATGGCACAATGGCCTTTTTCCAGCCTTGCTCCGTTCATGATTGCTTCCATGTCACACCCTGAAGTCTGGCGCCCGCACGTTACCGTGGCCTGCGTGGTGGCCGACGGTGCGCGCTACCTGATGGTGGAGGAAGAAGTCGCCGGCCGGCTCGTCTACAACCAGCCGGCGGGACATCTCGAAGATTACGAGAGCCTCGCCTCGGCGGCCGTACGCGAGACGCTGGAGGAAACCGGCTGGACGGTGGCTTTGCAACACCTGATCGGCGTTCAGCAATGGCGCAGCACCGAACATGGCGACGTGGTGATCCGCTTCAGCTTCGCTGCGCAGGCGATCGACCACGACGCCAAGCGGCCGCTGGACACCGGCATCCGTCGCGCGCTGTGGTTGAGTCGCAGCGAAATCGCGGTTATGGGCGAGCGCCTGCGCAGCCCACTGGTACTGCTCAGCATCGACGCCTGGCTGGCAGGACAGCGCTTGCCGCTGTCGTGCCTGGACTACCTGCCGGAGGGAGCCCGGGCATGAAGGTGATGCTTGGCATCTCCGGCGGCGTCGACTCCTCGGTGGCAGCACTGCTGCTGCAACATGCCGGTCACCAGGTCGAAGGTCTGTTCATGCAGAACTGGGAGGAGGACGATCGCAGCGGTCCATGCACCAGCGATGCCGACCGCAAGGACGCAGTCGCCGTCTGCGGTCGACTCGGCATCCCGTTCCATGCGCGCAATTTCGCGGCGGAATACTGGGATGGCGTGTTCGAGCACTTTCTGGCCGAATACCGCGCCGGGCGTACGCCGAACCCTGACGTCTTGTGCAATCGCGAGATCAAGTTCAAGACCTTTCTCGACGAGGCGCACATGCTGGGTGCTGACAAGATCGCCACGGGCCACTACGCGCGCATCGACTGCGTCGAAGGACAATATCGGCTGTTGCGGGCGGCGGATGCGGCCAAGGACCAGAGCTATTTCCTGCACGCACTGGGACAGCAGGCGCTCGCAGCCACATTGTTTCCCCTAGGAGACATCGAGAAGCCGCGTGTGCGTGAACTGGCCCGCAACGCGGCACTGCCAACCCATGCCAAGAAGGATTCCACCGGCATCTGCTTCATCGGCGAGCGCGATTTCCGCAGTTTCCTGTCGCAGTACATCCCCGCCCGTCCCGGTGAGATGCGCACCCCCGATGGAACCTTGATCGGCGAGCACCAGGGCGTGATGTATTACACCTTGGGCCAGCGCAACGGTTTGGGCATCGGTGGCAGGCATGACGCCAGCGGCGAGCCCTGGTTCGTGGTGGGCAAGGATGTGGCGAGCAATGTGTTGTATGTCGCCCAGGGTGGCAAAAACCGCTGGTTGTATTCGCGGCAGCTGCGCAGCGAGGCGCCGCACTGGATCGCTGGCGTTCCACCAGCCAGCGAGTTCCATTGTACCGCGCGCACCCGCTATCGCCAGCTCGACCAGGCATGTACCGTCAGCGTCGAAGCCGATGGACTTGCGTTACGCTTCGATGTGCCGCAGCGGGCCGTCACGCCGGGACAGTCGGTGGTTCTATATGCTGGCGAGGTTTGTCTCGGCGGCGCGGTAATCATGGCCACCGATGCAGTTTACGGCGGCCTGTCGCCGACCTTCACCCCCACCGCCCCACCCCACCACAGGGAATTGCAAGTCCGTGTTTGAAACCTTTGGCATGAATGAGGAGCGAGTTCTCGCCCTGGCAGGGCTGTTCCAGGCCTGCGCGCTGGCCCAGCAGATGGCCAACGACGGGCGCTGCGATGACATGGCGCTGCAGGCCAGCGTGGCCAGCGTGTTTCGCATCGACGCACCCTCAGTGGTTGCGGTGTATGGCGGCGTCTCGAATCTGCGGCTGGGCCTGCGCAACCTGGTCGCCCAGTTGGGCGAGAGTGACCGCGACATATCAATCACCCGCATGGCGATCACGGTGATACGGCTGGAACGCAGCCTTTCCGGTCGGCCCGAGTTGCTGGAGAAGCTGCACGAAGGCATCGTTGCCGCGCAGCGTCAGGTTGAACACTTCGGCCAGGAATCCTCCCAAGTGTATGGCCGACTCGCCGAACTGTACGCATCCACCTTGTCCACCTTGCGGCCACGAGTGATGGTCAGCGGTAATCCGCAGCAACTTCAGCAACCGGCGATCGTCGAGAAAGTGCGTGCGAGTCTGCTCGCCGCGGTGCGCTCAGCGGTTCTGTGGCGGCAGATCGGCGGGCGCCAGTGGCAATTGCTGGTGTACCGGCGCCAGTGCAGCATGCTGGCTCGCGGCTTGCTGACCGGCGCCACGCTGGACAATCGCTGACGCTGCGTCCCGGCTGACCGGTGCGACGTGCGAGCGAACAAGCCCCGGTAACGCCGGGGCTTGTTCGCATCAGGACATCACTCTTCCGTGACTGGAACCTCCGGGGCGTCCGGACCTGGCTCGTCCGCAGGTGCATCGCCCTGGGCCGCGACCGTGTCGCCACCGTTGTCTTCTTCGGCCTCCAGACGCATCACGCTGACCAGCGTCTCGTCGGCGGGCAGCTTGATCAAGGTGACGCCCTGGGTGTTGCGACCCAGCCGCGAGACTTCCGCCACGCGGGTACGCACCAGCGTGCCCTGGTTGGAGATCAACATCAGCTCGTGCGCCTCGGTGACCTGCACCGCACCGACCAGGGCACCATTGCGCTCGGAGCACTGGATGCCGATCACGCCCTGGGTGCCGCGTCCCTTCTTGGTGAACTCGGCCAGCTCGGTGCGCTTGCCGTAGCCGCGTTCCGTCGCGGTGAGGATGTCGCCCTCGGCCGCCACGATCAGCGAAACCACCTCGGCTCCCTTGAGCAACCTCATGCCACGCACGCCGGCGGCGGTACGGCCCATCGAGCGCACGGTGTTCTCGTCGAAACGGTTGACCTTGCCGTTGGAGGCGAACAGCAGGATGTCGCTGTTGCCGTCGGTCAGCTCGACATTGACCAGCGCGTCGTCGTCACGCAGCCTGATCGCCAGTTTGCCTTTCTGCAGCTGGAAGGCGAACTCGGTCAATGGGGTTTTCTTGACCGTGCCATGTTTCGTGGCAAAGAACACGAAGCGGTCTTCCGCATACTCGCGGATCGGCAACACCGCCTGTACATTCTCGCCCTCGCCCAGCGGCAACAAGTTGATGATCGGCTTGCCGCGGGCACCCGGGCCAGCCTCGGGAATCTGGTAGACCTTTTGCCAATAGACCCGCCCGGTGCTGGTGAAGGCAAGCAGGGTGTCGTGCGTATTGACCACCCACAACTGCTCGACCACATCCTCGTCCTTCAACGCGGAGGCCGAACGGCCCTTGCCGCCACGTCGCTGCGAGCGATAGGTGCTCGCTGGCTGGCGCTTGATGTACCCGGTATGCGACAAGGTGACCACCATGTCTTCCGGCGCGATCAGGTCGAGAACGTTCAGATCTTCCTGCGAATGCTGGATGTCGGTGCGACGGGCGTCGCCAAACTCGGTCTTGACTGCTTCGAGTTCTTCGCGGATCACTTCCAGCAAACGATCCGGATTCTCCAGTATCTCGATCAGGCCGCGGATGGTGTCGAGGATCTGGCGGTACTCGTCGGAAAGCTTTTCCTGTTCCAGTCCGGTCAGGCGGTTCAGGCGCATCGCCAGGATTTCCAGCGCCTGCGTTTCAGACAGCTGGTAGCCGTCATCCTTCAGCCCGTCGCGTGGGTCCATGTCCTCCGGACGCGACGCGTCAGCGCCGGTGGCGGACAGCAGCGCACGCACCAGGCCCGCCTCCCAGCGCCGCGAAACCATGCGCTCGCGTGCTTCCGCTGGCGATGCCGAGGTCTTGATCAGCTCGATCATTTCGTTGATGTTGGCCAGCGCTACCGTGAGACCTTCGAGGATGTGCGCGCGGGCGCGTGCCTTGCGCAGCTCGAAGATGGTGCGGCGGGTGACCACCTCGCGGCGATGACGGATGAATGCCTCGAGGATGTCCTTGAGGTTCAGCAGCCTCGGCTGGCCGTCCAGCAGGGCCACCATGTTGATGCCGAAGGTCACCTGCAACTGGGTTTGCTGAAACAGGTTGTTCAGCACCACGTCGCCCATTGCGTCCTTGCGGATCTCGATGACGACGCGCATGCCGTCCTTGTCCGACTCGTCGCGCAGTTCGCTGATGCCCTCGAGCTTCTTTTCCTTGACCAGCTCGGCGATCTTCTCGATCAGCCGCGCCTTGTTCACCTGGTATGGCAGCTCGTGGATGAGGATCGTCTCGCGACCGTTCGGCTCGGTTTCGATCTCCGCCTTGGCCCGCACCAGGATGCGGCCGCGCCCGGTGCGGTAGGCCTCGATGATTCCGGACGACCCGTTGATGATGCCGTGGGTCGGGAAATCCGGCCCCGGGATGTAGTGCATCAACTCATCAATGCCCAGGCCGGGTTCGTCGATCAACGCGATCGTCGCCGCGATCACCTCATTGAGGTTGTGCGGTGGGATATTGGTGGCCATGCCTACCGCGATGCCAGCCGACCCATTGACCAGCAGGTTGGGCACGCGCGATGGCAACACCAGCGGCTCGCGCTCGCTTTCATCGTAGTTGAAGCCGAAGTCGACGGTGTCCTTGTCGATGTCGGCGAGCAACTCATGGGTGAGCCGCGACATGCGCACTTCGGTGTAACGCATCGCCGCGGCGTTGTCGCCATCGACCGAACCGAAGTTGCCCTGGCCATCGACCAGCATGTAGCGCAGCGAGAACGGCTGCGCCATGCGGACGATTGCGTCATACACGGACTGATCGCCGTGCGGATGGTATTTACCGATGACGTCACCGACCACGCGGGCGGACTTCTTGTACGGCTTGTTCCAGGCGTTGCCCAGTTCGTTCATCGCGAACAACACGCGTCGATGCACCGGTTTGAGGCCATCGCGAACATCGGGAAGTGCGCGGCCGATGATGACGCTCATCGCGTAATCGAGGTAGCTCTGACGCATCTCGTCTTCGATGTTGACGCGAATGATTTCTTTGGCGGTTTCTGCCATGTAACGGCTTCCCTGTAGACAAAAAAAGGGCGCTGGCAACGCGTCTTCAAGCGCGTGCGCGAGCGACCCGAAATCAACTGGTTAATTGTATCACGAACGCCCCCAAAATTACAGGATTTAGTCGTTATGAATCAATCATTTACGGGGCCGCCCTGGGATGGCTGAAAAGTATCCCGCGCGCTGTCGAAAAATTGACCAGCACAGCCACGATCGAACCGGCGGCCGTAGCCAGTGCGGGCCAGCGATGCAAGTCCGCGAAATTGAGCAGCAACAGCGCGTAGATCCCATAGTTGACCAAGGCGCCCGCGCTCATCAGGACCATCCAGTGCAGCCATTCGGTGCGTGGATTCCTTCCGCTCTGGCGCGCGGCAAAGGTGTACCGACGATTCCACCACCAGGTAAACGTGGCAGCCAGGAGGAACGACAGCACGCGGGCCAGGTAGGGGTTCCAGTGACCGAAGCTGACCAGCATCTGCACGATGCCGGCATCGATCACCAATCCACCGATCCCACCCATCGCAAACAACCCGACTTCACGGGAAAACTTCAACACCCGAACATCGCCTGCATCGCCATGCGATTGGGTCGCTCGATCACTCCGCGTTCGGTGACGATCGCGTCGATCAGCTCGGCCGGCGCCACGTCGAACACCGGATTCCACGCCTGTGCGCCCTCCACCACGGTACGCAGGCCGGCGATGGACAGCAGCTCGGCCGAATCGCGCAACTCGATCTCGATTTCTTCGCCGTTGTCAGTAGCCATGTCCACCGTCGACGACGGCGCCACCACCATGAATTTCACCCCGTGGTATTTCGCCGCGATCGCCAGCTGGTAGGTGCCAATCTTGTTCGCGGTATCGCCGTTGGCGGCAATCCGGTCCGCACCCACGATGACCCACTGCACCGCGCCGGATTTCATCAGGTGGGCCGCGGCCGAGTCCGCGATCAGTTGGGCCGGGATACCGTCGCGCACCAGCTCCCACATGGTCAGTCGCGCCCCCTGTTGCCAGGGTCGGGTCTCGCCGGCGTAGACCCGGGTGATCCGGTTTGCGGCGATGCCCGCGCGAATCACGCCGAGCGCGGTGCCGTAACCGGCGGTGGCCAGCGACCCGGTGTTGCAATGGGTCAGAACGCCCGATCCCGGAGTAATCAACGATGCACCAAGTTCACCCATGCGCCGATTGGCGGCCAGATCCTCGTCCTGGATTACCTGGGCTTCGTGCGCAAGTGCCTTGGCATCGGCTCCGGCAGCGAGGCGTCTCTTCATCCGGTCAAGTGCCCACATCAGATTCACCGCCGTGGGCCGCGCGGCGCGCAAACTGGCCAGCACCGGTTCAAATGGCACGCCCTGCTGGGCCGCCATCGCCACAGCCCATGCGGCGGCAATGCCGATCGCCGGTGCGCCGCGTACGGCAAGGTCGCGGATGGCAGCGGTCACCTGCCCTGCATCGCGGCACTCGATCCAGTTTTCTTCGCCCGGCAACAGGCGTTGATCGAGCAGGCGCAAGTGGTCGCCCTGCCATTGCACGGCGCGAATGGAGTCATGGGCTGCTGACGGCGTTGTGGGGGTCATTCGCTCATTTTAGGGAAGCGGGGGTGAGAGGTGATGGACTAGGGACGAGGGAACAAGGACGAGTAGCGAGGGCGCGTCACAGCAATACCTCGCCGGTCCACCTATCGCGTAGTCGGGCGCGGTGAGGCTTTCCCTGCGGGCGGGAGCCGGGCATTTGTGTTGCTTGCGCTTCGCCCCTATCCCCCCATCAAGCCCGCTGGTGCAACCAGTCATGGATCGCCGGCGGTACCTCGCGTTGCGCGCGACCGGATACGTAGATGCCGATATGGCCGCCCTTGAACGCAAGCTGGGTGTAGTCAGTGGTGCCGACATGTTTGCCCAGCGCGCGCGAGGCGTCCGGTGGCACCAGATGATCCTGCTCGGCGAAGATGTTCAACACCGGTTGCGTGATCATGCCCAGGTCCACCGGCTGGCCGCCGATCTCCAACGTGCCCTTGATCAGCTTGTTGTCCTGGTAGAAATCCTTGAGGAACTGGCGGAATGCCTCGCCGGCCTGGTCCGGCGAGTCGAAGATCCAGCGTTCCATGCGCAGGAAATTCTCCAGCTCGGTCGGGTTGTCGAGGATGTCGACCATGCCGATGTATTTCTGTTGAGTCAGCCGGATCGGCTTCAACGTCAGGTAGACATAGTTCATCATCCCGGCCGGGACGTTGCCCACGGTGTCGACGAACAGATCCACGTCCAGGTTGCGAAACCAGTGCGACAGCATGTTGTCCGGCGTATGGAAATCCACCGGCGTGACCATGGTGATCAGATTTTTTACCTTGTCCTGGTGCAGCGAGGTGTAGCACAGCGAGAATGCGCCACCCTGGCAGATACCGAGCAGGTTGATCGCATCCAGATCGTGGCGTGCACGCACTGCGTCGACGCAACGGTCGAGGTAGCCGTTGATGTAATCGTCCAGGGTCAGCCAGCGGTCCGCCCCGTCGGGATAGCCCCAGTCGATCAGGTAGACATCCTCACCCTGCTCCAGCAGGTTGCGCACCATCGAGCGATCAGCTTGCAGGTCGGTCATCCACACCGTGTTGACCAGGGCGTATACGATCAGCAGCGGCGTCTTGGAGCCTGCCTTGCCGTGGCCAGTGAAGTGCCAGACCTTGAGTTTGTCCTCACTATAGACCAGCTCGCGCGGGGTATTGGCATACTCGGGTTCGCGCATGCCGCGCAGGTTGGCCATGCCGGCGGCCAGCTTGCGTTGGAACGTCGTCATGTCGGTCAGGGCCCTGATCGGGTCGATGCGCAATGGTGTTTGCATGGCTGCTCTCCTTTACTTGCGCTTGCGCGAGCCGATACGGGATGTCGCTGACGTGGCGGGCTTTCGTGTCGCCTTTGTGGCGGTCTTCTTCACCGCCGGCGCTGGCTTGGCACGAGCAGTCTTCTTCACCGCGGGCGCTGGCTTGGCGCGAGCAGCCTTCTTCACCGCGGGCGCCGCCGCTGGAGCTGGCTTGGCGAGTTGGCGCTTCAGTGCCGTCACCTCCCGGCGCAGTGTCGCGATATCGTCTGCAAGATCGGTCGATCCACCGGCGTGGTTTGCGCGAAATTCGCGACGCAATGCCTGCAGCCGCTCACCCAGGCTCGACACTTCGCTGCGCGTCGGCACGCCGAGTTCCCGGGAGAAGTGCTCGGTCTGTTCCTGTTGCAGTTGGCGTGCTCGCATCTGCGTGTTCACCATTTCGCCGTAGACATCGCGAAATTCGTCGGTCAGCGCGATGTCGGCATAGGCTTCTTCCGAGGCGTCTACCCACAGGTCGTACAAGGCCTTCATCGAATCGATCTGGCGGCCGGGTTCGGCATGCTCGACCAGTTTGTCCTGCAGGCGCTGCATGCCCTGTGCGTTGGCTCGCTGAATCAGCTCCTGATAGCGCGCGGACGCCTGCATCGATGCCAGCAAGGCTGCGACCAGGGTCTGTTGCTGCATCTGTTGTTCGCGGTTCAGGCCAAATGCCGGGGTCGGGCCCTTCATGCCTGGCAGATCGCCGAACCCGCTGTGCTGGGCCGCCTGCCACCACGACTGCCATTGCCGTGCAAAGCTTTCGGCGCTCGCACTGTCGATGCTGCCGAAAGCCTGGGTGAACGGCTGGGCGGCGCCGCCGAACATCTGCTGCAGCTGCTGCTGCCAGTCGTTGACGGGTTGGGCACCCCCGCCGCCGGCTGCCGCCTGCATCCAGTCAACGTACCCCTTCAGGCCCGCCAGCGTGCGTTCCAGGGTCTCGTTGCCTGCGGCGGGGGCAGGCGGCGGCGCGAACGGATTCGTGGCGGGCTTTTGCTGAAACTGACGGGTCCAGGCGTCCCACGACTGCTGTGCCAGTGCCTGATAGTCCTTCATGAAGTCACTTGCCGGATCAGCCATGGGTGCATCCTCGTACCAGAGTATGTTGCATCGTAACAAAATGCCGCTGTCCAGAATCAACGACGACACAACGAACAAGGCCCGACATGAGCCGGGCCTTGCTGGATTACCTTGCAGCGGGGTGATCAGACGCTGGCGCGTTCTTCCTCGGTCACTGCCTTCATCGACAGGCGGATGCGACCCTGCTTGTCCACTTCGAGCACCTTGACCTTGACGATGTCGCCTTCCTTGAGCTTATCGGAGACTTTCTCCACACGCTCGTCCGAAATCTGCGACACGTGCACCAGGCCATCCTTGCCCGGCATGATCGTCACGAACGCACCGAAGTCCATCAGCTTGGCAACCTTGCCTTCGTAGATGCGGCCAGGCTCGACGTCAGAGGTGATTTGCTCGATACGCTTCTTCGCCGCTTCACCCGCCTCGCGATTGACCGAGCCGATGATGATGGTGCCATCGTCGTTGATGTCAATCGTGGTGCCGGTTTCTTCCGTGATGGAGCGAATGGTCGCACCACCTTTGCCGATCACTTCGCGAATCTTGTCCGGGTGAATCTTGATGGTGATCAAGCGCGGAGCGAACTCGCTCATCTCGGTGCGCGCTTCGGTGAGCGCCTTGCCCATCTCGTCCAGGATATGCAGACGACCACGCTTGGCTTGTGCCAGCGCCACCTTCATGATCTCTTCGGTGATGCCGTCGATCTTGATGTCCATCTGCAGCGCGGAGATGCCGTCGGCACTACCGGCTACCTTGAAGTCCATGTCGCCGAGGTGATCCTCGTCGCCCAGGATGTCCGACAGCACGACGAAATCATTGTCTTCCTTCACCAGGCCCATGGCGATACCAGCTACCGGCGCCTTCAGGGGAATGCCCGCGTCCATCATGGCCAGAGAGGAGCCGCACACTGAAGCCATCGACGAGGAACCATTCGACTCGGTGATTTCCGAGACCACGCGCACCACGTAGGGGAATTCCTCGATGCTCGGCTTGACCGCCTGCACACCACGCTTGGCGAGGCGGCCGTGGCCGATCTCGCGGCGTTTGGGCGCGCCGAAACGACCGGCTTCACCCACCGAGAAGGGCGGGAAGTTGTAATGGAACAGGAACGGATCCTTCGATTCGCCGCCCGGTGCGTCGATGATCTGCGCGTCGCGGGTGGTGCCCAGCGTGATCACGACCAGCGCCTGGGTTTCGCCACGGGTGAACAGCGCCGAGCCATGGGTACGCGGCAGCACGCCAACACGGGCACTGATCGCACGCACGTCGTCGAGCTGACGGCCATCGATGCGCACCTTGGTCTTCAGTACGCTGTCGCGCATGGTGTGGTATTCGATTTCCTCGAATTCCTTGGCCATGGCGGCGCTCGACCAGCCCTTGTCCTCAGCCTGGCTCTTCAGCCCGGCGAGCACATCGGCCTTGATCGCGGAGATCGCGTCGCGACGTTCCAGCTTGTCGCGTACCTGGAACGCCTCGGACAACTGGTTGCCGACGGCGCCCTTGACAGCGGCGATCAGCGAATCGTCACGAACCGGCGCCTGCCAATCCCACGACGGCTTGCCGGCTTCGGCGGCCAATTCGGCGATCGCTCGGATCGCAGTCTGCATCTGCTGGTGACCGAACATCACCGCACCGAGCATCACGTCCTCGGACAGCAGCTTGGCTTCGGATTCCACCATCAGCACCGCACCGGCGGTACCGGCAACGACCAGGTCCAGATCGGAGCTCTTGAGCTCGGTGGCGGTCGGGTTCAGCAGGTACTGGCCGTTGGCGTAACCGACGCGGGCAGCGCCGATCGGGCCCTTGAACGGAATGCCGGCCAGACTCAGCGCGGCGGAGGCACCGAGCAGCGCGACGATGTCGCCGTCCACTTCCGGATTCAGCGAGACGACCTGGGCGATCACCTGCACTTCGTTCTTGAAGTCATCCGGGAACAGCGGGCGCACCGGACGATCGATCAGACGTGAGGTCAGCGTCTCTTTCTCGGTCGGGCGGCCTTCGCGCTTGAAGAAGCCGCCGGGAATACGTCCGGCGGAGTAGAACTTCTCGACGTAGTCGACGGTGAGCGGGAAGAAATCCTGGCCTTCCTTCTGCCTGGTCGCAGCCACGGCGGTGACCAGCACCACAGTGCCGCCCATGCTGGCCATGACCGCACCGGATGCCTGGCGGGCAATTTCGCCCGTCTCCAGTGTGACTTCGTGATTACCGTACTGGAATGACTTGGTTACTTTTGCCACGTGATTATTTCCCATTTGTATTCAGCAGCGCGGTCATGAATGGCCGCTTTTTGATCTCCGCGTTCATGCATGAACGCACGAATCACCGACGCAGGCCGAGGCGTTCGATCAAGGCCTGGTAGCGCGCGAGGTCACGATCCTTCAAGTAGGCGAGCAGACGCTTGCGCTGATTGACGAGCTTCAGCAGGCCACGACGGGAGTGGTGATCCTGCTTGTGGTCCTTGAAGTGATCGGTAAGATGATCGATACGGGCGGACAGCAGCGCCACCTGGACTTCGGTCGAACCGGTGTCGTTCGGCACTCGGCCGAAATCAGCAATGATCTTGCTGGTCTGTTCTGCAGTAAGGGACATGTTTATGCGTTTCCTTGAAAGGCGATGCGAAGCTTGCGCTTGCATCATCGCGATGACGCACGCGCAAGCTTCGCCTAGTTGAGTGAAAGCGTTGAAATAACTTGTCTATTCTACTGATGCGAGTGGTGTGACAACAAGTGCACTAGGCCTCTTCCAGGTAAATCAGCCCGTCGGTGGCAGGTTGAAGCCGCGCAAGACGCGTGCGCGGCGTTCGTCGTCCAGCTCAAGCAGGGCCAGTAACGCGCCATCACTGGCGAACGCCGCGCAACGGCCGGTGGGTGCGGGTGCGGTGAGCTGGATCTGCTGGCCACGTGAAACCGCCATGCTTTGCGCCTCATCCAGCCGTACCCAGGGCAAGTCGGACAAGCCGGCTGACACCGGCAGCAGGTATTGTAACAAGGCGTCGTCGCCCTGCGCGGCGGCCTGCTCAAGTTCAGCAAGAGTCACCATCCGCGGTTCCCGGAACGGTTCCACCCAAGTGCGTCGCAGGGCGCTCAGGTGCGCTCCGCACCCCAGGGCTTCACCCAAGTCCATCACCAGCGAGCGCACATAGGTGCCCGAGCCGCATTCCACCAGAAGCCGCAGCGTATCGCCGTCGCGACCGAGCAGGTCCAGCCGATGCACCTCCACTTCGCGTGCGGGCCTCTCGACCGATTCACCCCGGCGTGCCTTTACGTAGAGTCGTTCACCCTCCTGCTTCAAGGCCGAATACATCGGTGGCACCTGCAGGATCGATCCGCGCAGCGTGGCCAGCGCCGCTTCGATCTCCCCGGCGCCGAAGTCCGGCACCTGTTGCTGACGGACCACCTCGCCTTCGCTGTCGCCGCTGTCGGTGGTGATACCCAGCCGACACTCGGCCAGGTAGGCCTTGCGTGCGCCCAGCAGGCTTCCGGCCAGCTTGGTGGCTTCGCCGAAGCACAATGGAAGCAATCCGGTGGCAAGCGGATCGAGCGCGCCAGTGTGGCCGCCCTTGGCCGCACGCAGCAGGCGACGTACCGCCTGCAGTGCCTGATTCGAACTCAGACCCAGCGGCTTGTCGAGCAACACGATGCCGTGCAGGTCACGGTACTGGATACGCGGTGATCTACTCATCCGTGCAGCAACAATCTCGCGCGACTCAATCCTGGCCGCCCTTATCATCGGGTTTGAGGTCACGTGCCTGTTCGCGCAACAGCGACTCGATCCGCTCGCCCTTGTCGACCGAGTCGTCATACTTGAACTTCAGCTCCGGCACTCGCCGCATGCGCATGCCGCTGTGCGCCAGCGCGTGACGAATTTCATGGCTCATGGTGTTCAGCGCCTTGACCGCCGGCAACCCCTGCTCCGGCAGCAGGGTGGTTACCCAAACCGTTGCCCAATCAAGGTCGCGGGTGATTTCGACGTCAGACACGCTCGTCGACGGCAATCCGTGGTCGCGCACGGCTGCATGCACCAGCAGACCCAGCTCGCGACGAAGCTCGGCGCCGATGCGGTCAGTACGTTTGAAATCGCGAGAGGGCACAAGAAAACTCCGAAGGACAAGCCACCTTCTCCCGCCGGGAAAAGGTGCCCCGCAAGGGGCGGATGAGGGTTCACGGCCCTGTAATGAAGCTTCATACGGGGCCGGGAACCCTCACCCCAGCCCCTCTCCCGGCGGGAGAGGGGCTCAAGATCAAAGTGTGCGTGCCACTTCGGTGCGCTCGAAGCACTCGATCTGATCGCCCACCTTGACGTCGTTGTACTGCTTGACGGCGATACCGCACTCCATGCCGGCGCGCACTTCGTCGACGAGATCCTTGAAACGACGCAGCGATTCCAGTTCGCCCTCGAACACCACCACGTTGTCGCGCAGCACGCGGATCGGCTTGCTGCGCTTGACATGGCCTTCGGTGACCATGCAGCCGGCAACGGCGCCGAACTTGGAGCTGCGGAACACGTCGCGCACTTCGGCGATGCCGATGATGTCCTCGCGCACTTCCATGCCAAGCAGGCCGGTTGCCGCCTGGGTGACCTGGTCAATCACGTCGTAGATAATCGAGAAGTAACGCACGTCCAGGCCATTCGTCTCGATCACCTTGCGTGCCGACGCATCGGCGCGCACGTTGAAGCCGATGATCAGCGCCTTGGAAGCGACGGCGAGGGTGGCGTCGGATTCGTTGATGCCGCCCACGCCGGATGACACCACGTTGACACGGACCCGCTCGTTGCCGATCTGGGTCAGCGACTCGCGCAATGCCTCCACTGAGCCTTGCACGTCGCCCTTGACCAGGATGTTGAGCGTCTGCTGCTCCTCGCCCTGGCCCATCTTGGCGATGATGTCCTCGAGCCGGTTGCTCTTGCTGACCATCCGTGTCTCGCGGCGTTTGAGCTCGCGCTCCTGCGCCACCTCACGTGCCAGCCGTTCATCCTCGACACAGACAAAGTCGTCGCCGGTTTCCGGCACGCCGGACAAGCCCAGCACCTGCACCGGAATCGACGGACCGGCTTCATCCACCTGCTTGCCGGACTGGTCGATCAGCGCGCGCATGCGGCCGTACTCAACGCCACAGACCACGAAGTCGCCCTTCTTCAGCGTGCCTTGCTGTACCAGCACGGTCGCCACTGGGCCGCGACCGCGGTCCAGACTGGACTCGATCACCACACCGGAGGCGCGGCCATCGGCCACTGCCTTCAACTCCATCACCTCGGCCTGGATCGAGACCGCGTCAAGCAGGTCCTCGATGCCCATGCCAGTCTTGGCCGACACCGGGACGAACTGCACGTCGCCACCCCAGTCTTCCGGCACCACTTCCTGGGCCACCAGGCCCTGCTTGACGTTGTCGGGATTGGCACCGTCCTTGTCCATCTTGTTGACGGCCACGATGATCGGCACGTTGGCCGCGCGGGCATGCTTGACCGCTTCGATCGTCTGCGGCATCACGCCGTCGTCCGCGGCCACCACCAGGATCACGATATCGGTCGACTGGGCGCCACGAGCACGCATCGAGGTGAAGGCCGCATGGCCGGGGGTATCCAGGAACGTGATCTGGCCCCTGGAGGTTTTTACGTGGTACGCACCGATATGCTGGGTAATGCCACCGGCTTCGCCGGAGGCCACCTTGGTACGCCGAATGTAATCCAGCAGCGAGGTCTTGCCGTGGTCGACGTGGCCCATGATGGTCACAACCGGCGGACGAATCACTTTCTCACCCTCCAGCTCGACGCTCTGGGTGTGCGCGGCCAGGGTTTCCTCGGCGTTGCTCTGGGCATCGGCAATTGGAGTGTGGCCAAGTTCCTCGACCACCAGCACGGCAGTATCATGGTCGACGGTCTGGTTGATGGTCGCCATCACGCCCATCTTGAACAGCGCCTTGACCACCTCCGAGCCCTTCACCGCCATCTTCTGCGCGAGATCGGCGACCGCGTTGGTATCGCCCACCACGACCTCGCGCACCACCGGCGCTGTCGGCCGCGAGAAACCGTGCGGACCGCCGGAAGCGCCGCTGCCATGTGACAGCACGCCACGGCTACCGGCGCGAGCACCCTTGCCCCGCTTGCTGCTCGAGGAACGGCGGGCCCGATCCGCTTCGCTCAAGTGCATCTGGCCGCCGGTGAAGCGCTTGGTGCCATCACGTTCATGCTTGCTGGCTGCGTCCTCACTGCGCTCACGGGTATGCTTCGGCTTGCCGCGCGTAGCCTCGCCATTACCAGCGGATGGAATCGTGGGTGCCGATGCTGCTGCCGCGGCTGGCGCAACAACGGGCTTGGCCAGCCTTTCACGCTTGCGCGGCTCATGGATGCGCGGCAGGATCATGCCCAGCTCGCGCTGATCGATGCGCTGCACGCCGTCCGAATCATCGTCACCCGCCTCGATGGCGGGTACATCCTGGCCAGCAATCGTCTCGGTTGCCGGCGTGACGGTATCTGCCCCGGTCTTGTCCTCGGCCATCGCCGCCGCTTCGGCCTTCTGCAGATCCTCTTGACGCTGCTTCTCGTCGAGCGTGCGCTGTTGGGCCTCCTGCTCACGGCGACGCTCGGCATCGAGCCGCTCGCGATCTTCCTGCTCACGCTGTTGCTGCGATTCCTGGAGTTTACGCACGGCCTCCTCGCGCTCGGGTTCGGCGCTGGCTTCCTCGGCGATCACGCTACGCTTGACGTAGGTGCGCTTGGCGCGTACTTCCACGTTTACGGTCTTGGTCGTACCGGCGGAACCCCGGCCCCCGGACCCGGCCACCTTCAGTTCGCCCACGGTGCGGCGCCTGAGGGTGATCTGGCGTGGTGCCGCGTCAGCGGCCTCGGCAGCAGTTTCGCCCTTGCCGTGCGTACGGCGCAGGAATCCCAGCAGCTTCACCTTTTCGGTGCTGCTGATGACCTGCTCCTGATCGGAGAATTTCATGCCCGCCTCGCCAAGCTGCGTCAGCAACTTGTCGACCGGCATGCCCAGTACCTGGGCGAGTTGTTTGATCGTCACGTCCGACATTCTGTTCTCTACTCCGCCGTTCCCGCGCTTGTCATTCCATGCAGCATGATGTTCGCCACCACCTCTATCCATGGTGAAGGACCCTTGGGTCCCTCCCGGCGCACCCGTCCCTGGTGCCACCGTATCTGCGCCTAGCCGCCCTGCTCCAGCCGCGCGATCATCGGCGCACGTGCAGCCATGATCAGTGCGGCGGCACGCTCTTCATCCATGCCGTCGATATCGATGAGGTCATCCACTGCCAGGTCGGCCAGGTCATCCACCGTGCTGACCTCGCGCGCTGCCAACGCGTAGGCAGTCGCCTCGTCCATGCCTTCCAGTGCCAGCAATTCGTCGGTCGGCTGATACTCGGCAACGCCCTCCGCCACCGCCAGCGCCTCGGTCAGAAGAGCATCGCGGGCTCGTGCGCGCAACTCCTCGACGATGTCTTCGTCAAAGCCTTCCACGGCCAGCAACTCAGCGCTTGGCACGTACGCAATTTCCTCGATGCTGGAAAAGCCTTCCTGCACCAGGATGACAGCAATCTCCTGGTCGACTTCGAGCTTTTCCATGAACAACACCCGTGCCGCTTCCTGCTCCGCCTCGCTCTTGGCGGTAACCTGATCCTGCGTCATCACGTTGAGCTGCCAGCCGGTCAACTTGCTGGCGAGGCGCACGTTCTGGCCACCGCGACCGATCGCCTGGGACAACTTGTCCTCGGCGACGGCGATGTCCATCGAGTGCTTTTCCTCGTCCATGATGATCGACTGCACTTCGGCCGGCGCCATCGCGTTGATCACGAACTGGGCCGGATTCTCGTGCCACAGGATGATGTCGACGCGCTCGCCGTTGAGATCGTTGGACACCGCCTGTACACGCGAACCGCGCATACCGATGCAGGCGCCGATCGGATCGGTGCGGCTGTCATGCGCCAGTACCGCGATCTTGGCGCGGTCACCCGGGTCACGGGCGCAACCCTTGATCTCGACCAGACCCTGGCCGACTTCGGGTACTTCCAGCTTGAACAGCTCGATCATGAACTCCGGCGCCGCACGCGACACGAACAATTGCGGGCCGCGCACCTCGGACTTCACCTCGTAAAGATAGCCACGCACGCGGTCGCCGACGCGGGCAGACTCGCGCGGAATGGTCTTGTCGCGAGGAATGAATGCCTCGGCATTGCTGCCCAGGTCAAGATAGATGTTGCCGCGCTCCACCCGCTTGACGATGCCGGTCACCAGTTCGCCGACGCGGTCGGTAAAGGCATCCACCACCTGCTGGCGCTCGGCCTCGCGCACGCGTTGCACGATCACCTGTTTGGCGGCCTGCGCGGCAATGCGGCCGAATTCGGCATTCTCGACCTGTTCCTCGATATATTCGCCGACCTGGGCGTCGGCGCGCTCATCCAGCGCGTCCATCAGGCGCAGCTGGTACGAGGGTGATTCCATCTCGCCGTCATCGGCAATGATCTCCCAGCGCCGGAAGGTCTCGTATTCGCCGGTGTCGTGATCGATCGACACGCGGATGTCCGGCTCCTCGTCTGGGTAGCGCTTTTTCGCAGCCGAGGCCAGCGCAGCCTCCATCGCCTCGAAAATCACATCCTCCGGCACGCCCTTTTCATTGGCGACCGCATCGACGACCAGCAAAAGTTCTTTACTCATTGCTGCAACTCCACAGGCGCCTGGCGGCGTCCAAAACGTTGACTGTTTCGCCCATCCATGAACGTCGGAACCAGGAAGCAGCCAGCCATGGCCGCACTCTTCAATTTCTTGTGTTCATCCATCTGACGCGTGAGTCCAAAGACGACTATCCATGGCCGACTCTTCATCAATCAGGCCCGTCGCTTCTTGCCGGGTAGCTTGCCGCCGGGTTTGGGCTGCGGCGCATAACCCAGCGTGACCCAATCCGGTACGACGCGTGCGCTTTCCACCAGCGCATGCTCGAATTCGACCATCTTGCCTTCCGCTTCGAGCACGATGCGCTCGCCTTCCACCGAAACCAGCTTGCCGCGCAGACGACGGCGCCCTTCCAGCGGCGCCCTCAACAACACCTTCACTTCCTGTCCAACGACTTTCCGGAACTGTGCCGCAGTGAACAGCGGCCGATCGATACCTGGCGAGGAAACTTCCAGCACATAGTGGCCGGGGATCGGGTCCTCCACGTCGAGTAGCGCAGACAATTCGCGACTTGCCTTCTCGCAATCCTCGATGCCGACCTCCCGACGCCCGCTATCCGCACCCTCGTCCGTGTCGGTCAAATCAAGGTAGACCCGCAGTGTGCTCTGCCCTTGCGAAGGGTTGAACTCCACACCAAGGCACTCCAGGCCAAGATCGGCCAATACCTCGCTGAAACGTTGTGTCAGAGCCTGGGTATCCATCAACTCACCTGAACCGGATCGCAAAAACAAAAAATGGGCTCCAGCGGCCCATTTCCCTTCTCGCCGATAATCGTCCTCGTGCCGCCCTTTCCGTACCGCGCCCGTCCCGCAGCGTCGTGCCGCGTCTCCCTGCGGCCAACAAAAAAGCCTCACAAAGGAGGCTTTCTTGGATCAAGAAAGATCTGGTAGCGGGGGCAGGATTCGAACCTGCGACCTTCGGGTTATGAGCCCGACGAGCTGCCAGACTGCTCCACCCCGCATCAGAGTCCACGAAGTCTACCGGGATGGCTGGATTCTTGCAAGCGTCAGCTTCTTCCAATGACACCTGCAGCAACCGCCTCGCAGACCGGGACGGACGGCGACCGTCAGACCCCGAACGCGCGCTGGCACCATTCGAGCAACGGCCCCCAGTACAGACCCAGTGCCAGCAGCGACAGGGCATTGATCGACAGCACGACCCGCAGCGGCATGTCTGATTTAACCTCGACCACCGCGCCCTCCTCCGGCTCGTCGAAATACATCACCTTGATCACGTACAGGTAGTAGTAGAGCCCGACGAAGGCGGCCACGATACCGACGATCGCCAGCCACAGCATGTCGGCGTGAATCGCGGACTCGAGTACCAGCACCTTCGCCCAGAAGCCGAACAGTGGCGGCACGCCAGCCAACGAGAACATCGCCAGCAACATGAGGAACGCCATCCATGGGGACTTGTGGTTGAGGCCCTTGAAGTCGGTGATTTCCTCGCACTCGAACCCGGCGCGGGTCAGCGCCAGCATCACGCCGAAGGCCGCGATGCCCATCAGTGCGTAGCAGATCACGTAGAACAGGCCGGCGGCGTAGCCTTCGGGTGTCGCGGCAGACAGGCCGAGCAACACATAGCCCATGTGTGAAATGGTCGAATACGCCATCATCCGCTTGAAGTTGGTCTGCACGATGGCAACCAGGTTGCCGATCACCAGCGAAGCGGTCGCCAGCGCCGCCAGCATCGGCTGCCAATAGCGGCTGAGGTCGCCCATGCCGGTCTCGAGCAGGCGCCAGGCCAGGCCGAATGCGGCCAGTTTCGACACGGCGGCGATAAACGTGGTCATCGGTGTCGGGGCACCGTGATACACGTCGGGCAACCACATGTGGAACGGGGCGACGCCAAGCTCAAAGCCGATGCCGACCAGCATGAAGATCAGCCCGAGCAACAACAGCTTCGGAGCCGTTGTGTAGGCCATCATGTTGTGCAACTCAGCCAGGTCGAGCGTAGGTGTGCCGCCCATGCCGGACGCGCCATAAACCATCGACATGCCATACAGCAGCATGCCCGCTGCCAGCGCGCTCAACACGAAATACTTGATTGCCGCCTCCGGCGGCAGCTTGGCATCGCGGTTCAACGCCACCAGGGCATAGGACGACAGCGACAGCAGCGCCAGGCCCAGGTACACGGTGACCAGATTGCCGGCCGAAACCATGACCATGACGCCGAGCACTGCAAAGATCATCAGCGTGTAGAACTCGCCGCCGAGCATTTTGCGATCGATCAGGTACGGACGCGCATAGACGAACACCGTCGCCGTAATGCCCAGCGCAAAGACCTTGAGGATCTCCGCCAGACGGTCGCGCACGAACATGCCGTTGAACGCCGTCACGGTCTGCTCGGGCTGGCCGGCGACGACCAGGTAGATTGCCACCAGCAGCACGACGATCGCTATCCAGTGCAACAGCGGGCGCTGCGCCGGTTTCATGAAAGCGTCCAGCAGCAGGATCAGGCATACCGCCGCCACCAGGTAAAGCTCCGGCAACAGGGTCAGAATGTCGTTGAGAGTGGGCATGTTCGCTTCTGCTTAGATCTTGTGGACGGCGAGTTGCTGCACCAGGTGTGCAACCGAGCTGTCCATCAGATGGACCAGTGGTTGCGGCCATACGCCGATAGCCAGAACCGCGACAGCGAAGCCGACGAGTACCCAGGTCTCGCGCGCATCCATGGGAGTCATCTTCTTCACGTACTCGGTGGTGACCGCACCCCACAGCACGCGCTTGACCAGCCACAAGGTGTAGCCGGCGCCGATGATCAACGTGAACGTGCAGAAAATGGCAATCCATGGGCTTGCACTGAAGCTGGCCAGGATCACCATGAACTCGCCGACAAATCCACTGGTGCCCGGCAAGCCGGTGTTTGCCATGGCGAACAGCACATAGAAGAAACCGAACCACGGCATCATGTTGATGACCCCGCCGTAGTCCTTGATTTGCCGTGTGTGGGTACGGTCATACATTATGCCGATGCAGGTAAACATCGCGCCGGAAACGAAGCCGTGCGAAATCATCTGCACCATCGCGCCCTGCATGCCCAGGCTCGCCATATCGAGGTTGCCCGAATCGCGCACCAGCATGAAGGCGATGAAGATGCCCAGCGTGACGAAGCCCATGTGCGCCACGGACGAATACGCCACCAGCTTCTTCATGTCCGGCTGCACCAGTGCGACGTAGCCGATGTAGACGATGGCGACCAGGCTCAGCACGATCACGATCCACGCGAAATGCGCGCCGGCATCGGGCGTGATCGGCAGGATGAAACGCACCATCCCGTAAGTGCCGATCTTCAACATCACCGCCGCCAGCCACACCGAGCCGCCGGTCGGTGCCTCGACGTGGGCGTCGGGCAACCACGTATGCACCGGCACCATCGGCACCTTGATCGCGAAAGCGGCCAGGAAGGCGAAGAAGAGCCAGGTCTGCTCCTTCATCGTCAGCGGCAACGCGGCCAGTGTCGCCAGGTCGAACGTATGCGCTTTCTGATACAGGTACAGCAGCGCGATCAGCATGAAGACCGAGCCGGTGAAGGTGTAGATGAACAGCTTCAACGTCGCATATACGCGGCGCGGCCCGCCCCACATCCCGATCAGGATGTACATCGGGATCAGCACGGCCTCGAAGAACGCATAGAACACCAGCGCATCGGTCGCACAGAACACCCCGATCAGCAAGCCTTCCAGCAGCAGCATGCAGGCCATGTACTGATGCGTACGGTTCTGGATCACCTTCCACGCACCGGCAATGACCAGGATGCCGACGAAGGTCGTCATCAGGATCAGCGCGACGGAAATACCGTCCACGGCCAGCGTGAAGTGCACGCCCCAGGTGGCGATCCACACGTGGGTCTCGGCCAGTTGCATCACCGGACCGCTCGGGTCGTAGCGCAACAACCACAGGCTGGCAACAAACGTCACGATGGTGATCAGCAGCGCCAGCGAGCGGGCGAGCATCGGGCGGGCCGAGCCGGCCAGCAACACCGGTACGGCGCCGACGATGGGCAGCCAGATCAGCAGGCTTAGAAGATGATTGAACATGGAGCCTGCTTCCCCTAATTCCCGAACAGTCGATAGCCACCAAGCAGCACGATCGCGCCAATGATCATCGCAAATGCATAGTGGTAGAGATAACCCGTCTGCAACCGCCGCATCAACGCCGCGCCGCGATGGATCATGCGCACCGAGCCATTCACCGCCACGCCGTCGATCACCCCGGCGTCACTGTACTTCCAGAACAGGCGGCCCATCTTGACCCCACCGCTGGCGAACAATGCATACTGAACTTCGTCGACCCAGTACTTGCGATCGAGCACCGTCCACAGTGGCTTCAGCGCACTCTTGATGCGACCTGCGATCGCCGGGTTGATCAGGTAGACATAGGTACAGATGACGAACGCGGCGAACATCAACCAGAACGGCAGGTGCGTGAATCCTTCCAGGCCCATGGCCATGGCGCCGTGGAAATGCGGCGCGAGCGCGCCGAGCACATCGTTCGCCTGGTCGACGTGGATGGACTCACCGAACCAGTTGCCATACAGCAGCGGCCCGATCGTCAGGTAGCCGATCACCAGCGACGGTATGGCCAGCGCCACCAGCGGTACGGTGACGACCCACGGCGACTCCTTCGGCGGATGCGCCAGCACGCCCGATGGCAGCTCGTGGTGCTCGTCCGCATGCCCATGTTGTTCGACCACCTTGAAGCGCTCCTTGCCATGGAACGTCAGGTACATCTGGCGGAAGGTGTACAGCCCGGTCACCAGTACACCCGCCATCACGCAAAAGTAAGCGTACTGCGCCCCCCAGCGATGCGATTCACCCACCGCCTCGATGATCGCGTCCTTCGAATAGAAACCCGAAGTGAATGGCACCGCGACCAGCGCGAACGAGCCCGCCCACATGGTGATCCAGGTGATCGGCATGTACTTGCGCAGGCCACCCATGTAGCGCATGTCCTGCTCGTGGTGCATCGCGATGATCACCGAGCCGGCGCCCAGGAACAGCAGCGCCTTGAAGAACGCATGCGTCATCAGGTGGAACACCGCGCCCGAATACATCGAGACGCCCAGCGCCACCGTCATGTAGCCCAGTTGCGACAGCGTGGAGTACGCGATTACCCGCTTGATGTCGTTCTGCACGATGCCGATCAGGCCGGTGAACAAGGCCGTCGTGGCGCCGATCACCAGCACGAAACTCAGCGCCGTCGACGACAGCTCGAACAGCGGCGACATGCGCGCCACCATGAAGATGCCCGCCGTGACCATGGTCGCCGCGTGGATCAGGGCCGAGATCGGGGTCGGGCCTTCCATCGAATCGGGCAACCACACATGCAATGGTACCTGGGCCGACTTGCCCATCGCACCGATGAACAGCAGGATGCAGATCACCGTCGCCGCGTCCCACTGCGTATTCGCCGTGATCTGCAGATGCTGGCCAACCAGGCTCGGAGCCGCACTGAATGCCGTGGCGTAGTCCAGCGTATGCAGGAAAGTCAGTACCGCCGCGATGCCCAGCAGGAAGCCGAAGTCGCCCACGCGGTTGACCATGAACGCCTTCAGGTTGGCGAAGATTGCGGTCGGCCGCTTGTACCAGAAGCCGATCAGCAGGTAGGACACCAGGCCCACCGCTTCCCAGCCAAAGAACAGCTGCATGAAGTTGTTGCTCATCACCAGCATGAACATCGAGAAGGTGAACAGCGAGATGTAGCTGAAGAAGCGCGTGTAACCCGGGTCGTCGCGCATGTAGCCGATGGTGTACAGGTGCACGACGAGCGACACGAAGCCAACCACCACCAGCATCATCGCGGTAAGGCGATCAACCATGAAGCCGACGCTCGCGTTGACATGGCCAATCTGGAACCAGGTATAGATGTTCTGGTTGTAGTCTGCTGCGCCACCCAAGGTCAGCAGATACAGCACATGGAACGAAAGCACGACGGACACCACCAGGCCGACGATGGTGACACTGTGCGCGACGATACGACCCATGCGGCCCAGAAAGGGGCTGAGGAACCCGGCCAGCAAACTGCCAACCAGCGGTGCCAGCACGATGATCAACAGGACGCTTGTGGAGAGACCCATGGATTCAGCCCTTCATGCTGTTGATGTCGGCGATATTGATCGTGTTGCGCGTGCGGAACAGCAACACCAGGATCGCCAGGCCAACGGCAGCTTCCGCCGCAGCCACGGTGAGGATGAAGAACACGAACACCTGCCCCGAAACGTCACCAAGAAATCGCGAGAACGCCACGAAATTCATGTTCACGGCGAGCAGCATCAGCTCGATCGACATCAGCAGCACGATCACGTTCTTGCGGTTGATAAACAGGCCTGCGACAGCGATGCAGAACAGCACCGCGCCGAGCACGATGTAATGCGCAAGCGAGATCATGGCTGTGGTTCTCCTGCGGGGTTTTCGTCGGTGGCAGCCGGTGGCTCGGGGCGCACGGCAGCCATTTTCACGAGGCGCACGCGGTCGCGCGGATTGACCTTGACCTGTCGACTGGCAGACTCGTATCGCGCATCGCGGCGCTCGCGCAACGTCAGCGCCACGGCCGCCACCAAGCCGACGGTAAGGATCAAGGCAGCTACCTCGAATGGCAGCAGGAACTTCGTGTACAGCGCCTGACCCAGCCATTCCGTGTTGGACGCGCCTGCGGCGGTGGCGGGATTGACGCCAAGATCCTGTGCATGCATAGCCCGCACGCCGATCAAGCCGATCATCTCGACCAGCATCACGACCGCCACGATCACGCCGACCGGCAGGAACTTCACGAAACCCTCGTGCATCTTGTCCACGTCGATATCGAGCATCATCACGACGAACAGGAACAGCACCATCACCGCACCGACATAGACCACTACCAGCGCCAGCGCCAGGAACTCCGCTTCAAGCAGCAGCCACAGACAGGCCGCACTGAAGAACGTGAGTACCAGGGCGAGTACGGCATGAACGGTGTTTTTCAGTGTGATGACCGACAACGCCGCAACCACGGTGACAAAGCCGAAAGCGTAGAAACAGATGAGTTGCAGCGTTTGGGGATTCATCGAAAAACCTCAGCGGTACGCTGCGTCTTGGGCGCGGTCAGCGGCAATCTGCTGTTCGAAACGGTTGCCAATGGCCAGCAACTGCGGTTTGGTCACCACGTTCTCGCCTCGGTGCTCGAAGTGGTACTCGTGGATCGAGGTTTCGACAATCGAGTCGACTGGGCAACTCTCCTCGCAAAAGCCGCAGTAGATACACTTGAACAGATCGATCTCGTAACGCGTGGTGCGTCGCGTGCCATCCTCGCGCACGTGGGAATCGATGGTGATCGCCAGCGCCGGACATACCGCTTCGCACAGTTTGCAGGCAATGCAACGCTCCTCGCCGTTGGCGTAGCTGCGCAACGCATGCAGGCCCCGGAAGCGATTCGACTTCGGGATATGCTCCATCGGGTAGCGCATCGTGTACTTGGGCTTGAACATGTAGCGCAGTGTCACGCGCATGCCGGCAAACAACTCCATCAGCATCAGGCTTTTGAAATAGCTGGTTATCGTATTCATGTCTTACGCTCCCACCCCAATACTGACCACGCCGTAGTACTTCATCAGGCCGGCGACAAACACCCAGGCGATGGCAATGGGGATGAACACCTTCCAGCCCAGCCGCATGATCTGGTCGTAGCGGTAGCGCGGGAAGGTCGCGCGAAACCACAGGAACAGGAACGACATCAGGAACGCCTTGATGAACAGCCAGATGAATCCGTCGGTCCAGATCCAGTTGACCCAGCTCGGTGCATCGGCATGGATCCATCCGTGCAACGGACTGAACCAACCTCCGAGAAAGAAGATGACCGACAGGAAGCTGACCAGGATCAGGTTGGCGTATTCAGCCAGGAAGAAGAGCGCAAAGGCCGAGCCGGAATACTCTACGTGGAAACCGGCAACGATCTCCGATTCGCCCTCGGCCATGTCGAACGGCAATCGATTGGTTTCGGCAACACCCGAAATGAAATAGATCACGAAGACCGGCAGCAAGGGCAGCCAGAACCAGTCGAACAGGCCCTTGCTGCCAGCCTGGGCATTGACGATCTCGCTGAGGTTGAGGCTGCCCGCCAGCACCATCACGCAGACCAGGCACAAACCCATGGCCAGCTCGTAGGAAATCACCTGGGCAGCCGAGCGCATGGCACCAAGCATTGCGTAACGCGAGTTGGAAGCCCATCCGGCGATGATGATGCCGTACACACCCATCGAAGTCATCGCCAGCAGGTAGAGGATGCCTGCGTTGGCATTGGACAGCACCATCTTGCCGCTGAACGGGATCACCGCCCACGCCGCCAGCGCGGGAATCAGCGCGATCAGCGGGGCCAGGTAATACAGGAAGCGATTGGCCTTGGTTGGCAGGATCACTTCCTTGATCAGCAGCTTCACCACGTCGGCGAACGCCTGCAGTACGCCAGCCGGGCCGATCTTGTTCGGTCCCAGACGCACATGCATCCAGCCGATGACCTTGCGCTCCCAGTACACGAACATCGCCACCGCGAGCACCAGCGGCAACACGATGCACATGATGTAGATCAACGGCCACAAGACCTGGTTGATGAGTTGATCAGCCATGATGCCTATGCCTTGCTCAAGGTGATGGCTGCGCCATACGGCGGCAGCGTGGCGGTGAGATCCTGGGCCGCTTCGATCCACACAGCGCCGTTGGGCACGGACGGATCGATCAACACCGGCAGTTGCACTTCGCCGACGCCGACCTGGTCACCGTCGACCAGGCCACCTCGACTGGCTTCGTCCGCATTCAGCCGAACTGCCGGCGCACGATTGAGCGGATGCGCATTCAATGCCGTCGCCCTGCGCAGCACCGCATCCATGCGGTAGATCGGCCAAGTGGCGAGCCGTGTCAAGCTGGCGGCTTCCGGTAAGGAGGCCAGACCTTGGCGTGGGGCGGCGCCACGTTCAACCACACCTTCACGCAGGCCGGCAATATCATCGAAGTCGAAGCCCGCCAGTTGCATCGCGCCACCCAGGGCGCGCAGCACCTTCCAGCCCGGCCTTGCTTCGCCTGGCGCCTTGGCGCCCGCGGTTACGCTCTGCGACAGACCATCCACGTTGATCAGGGTGGCATCCATTTCCGGCAGCAAGGCGATCGGCAGGATCACGTCGGCCACCTCTCGCAATGCGGCACTGGCGTAGGCACTGAACGCCACCACCTGGCCGGCTGCGCGCAGGGCTTTCATCGCCGCGCCACCATCGGCAAAATCGTGCGGTGGTTCGGCGCCATACAACAGGTAACTCTTGCACGGCTGCGCCAGCATGGCCTGCGCATCCAGCCCGCCATTGCCTGGCAGCACGCCAAGCTTGGCCAGGCCGATGGCATTGGCGCCCACCGGTACCTCGTTGTAGCTCGCACCGGCGGCCCCGGCGATGAAACGCGCAATGGCCCGCAGCCAGGACGCCTGCGGGTGGGTCACCGCGGCTTCGCCGAGGATCACCACGGCCGAGCCCGCTTTCAACGCAGCGATCGCATCGCTGTCACCCTCGTCGCTGTGTGCTCCAGCGATGGCGTCGGCCAGGGCTTCCGGTGCAGCCGCACCCGCCGCCACCGCGGACTTGGCCAGCGCGAGCATGGCATCGACCAGCCTCTGCGGAGGCTCGATCGACTCACCGGCAAGCTTGTAATTGAAATCAAAATGCGCCGGATTGACGACGTAGACCTGGGCGCCCTTCTTCACGGCCTCATTCAGGCGGTGATTGAGCAGGGGTTGCTCATGCCGGAGATCCGTACCGACCAGCAGTGCCGCCTTGACCTGCTCGATATCGGGCACCGACAGGCCAAATGGTGTGGCCACGGCATGGTCGGCAAAGTCGAGCTGGCGCAGGCGATGATCAACATGGGCACTGCCCAGTCCACGCGCCAGCCGCATCAGCAGATCACCCTCCTCGTTCGAGGTGGCCGGATGCACCAGCACACCCAGGTCGCTACCCGGTACCTGCTTCAGCGCCTCACCCGTGAACGCAAGGGCATCTTCCCAGGTCGTGGTCTGCCACTGCCCATCACGCTTCACTTCCGGTGCATGCAGCCGGTCTTCCGCATACATGCCCTGATGGCTGTAGCGATCACGGTCGGACAACCAGCACTCGTTGACGGTCTCGTTGTCACGCGGAACCGTACGCAGCACCTCACCCCGGCGTGTGTGCAGCCACAGGTTGGAACCCAGCGCGTCGTGGTAACCGATCGACGGCTTGGCGATCAGCTCCCAGGCACGCGCCTTGAACTGGAACACCTTGTCGGTCAGGGCCCCGACCGGGCACACATCGATAATGTTGCCCGACAGCTCGCTGTCAATGTTCTTGCCGATATAGGTACCGACCACCATGTCTTCGGTACGCCCCATGGCACCAAACTCGGGGCTACCGGCAACCTCGTTGAGCACACGGATGCAGCGCGTACAGTGGATGCAGCGCGTCATATAGGTCTTGACCAGCGGCCCGATGTTCTCATCGGCCACCACCCGCTTGCGCTCGGTGAATCGCGACACGCTGCGGCCGAAGCCAAGCGACAGATCCTGCAGCTCGCACTCACCGCCCTGGTCGCAAACCGGGCACTCCAGCGGATGGTTGATCAGCAGGAATTCCATGACATCGCGCTGGTATTGCAACGCCAGCTTGGAACGCGTCTGCACCTTCATGCCGTCGGTGACCGGCGTGGCGCAGGCCGGCAGACCCTTGAGCACCGGGCGCCCGCCCATTTCCACCTCGACCATGCACATCCGGCAGTTGGCGGCAATCGGCAGCTTGCGGTGATAGCAGAAGCGCGGAATGACGATGCCCATCGCATCGGCCGCCTGGATGATCATGGAGCCCTTGTGCGCCTGGGTCAGCTTGCCGTCGATCTCGAGGCTGACCATGTCGGGAGCAGTGGTGGTTGGCTGCGCACTCATGCCGTCACTTCCTCGTGCGAATCAACGATCGAGTGACCGTTACGCACATAGAATTCGAACTCGTCCCAGAACCGTGCCAGGAAACCCTGCACCGGCCAGGCCGCAGCCTCGCCGAACGCACAAATGGTGTGGCCCTCGATCTCGCCGGCGACTGCCTTCAGCCGGTGCAGATCCTCCTCGGTACCCTTGCCCTCGACGATGCGCGTCAACACGCGGTACATCCAGCCGGTACCCTCACGGCACGGGGTGCACTGGCCACAGGACTCCGCCCGGTAGAAACGCGAAATGCGGTGGCAGACCCTGACCATGCAGGTGGTCTCGTCCATCACGACCACCGCACCCGAACCCAGCCCCGAACCCGCCTTTTGCAGACAGTCGTAATCCATCGTGCTCTCGAGCATGATGTCGGCCGGCAGCACCTTCATCGACGAGCCGCCGGGAATCACGGCCTTCAATTTGTGCCCATTGCGTACGCCGCCGGCCATTGCCAACAGGTCCTTGAACGACGTACCCAGCCGCACCTCGTAGTTCCCGGGATTGTTGACGTGCCCGGAGACGGAGAAAATCTTCGGCCCGCCATTGTTTGGCTTGCCCAGACCGAGGAACCAGTCTGCACCGTTGCGGATGATCGCCGGCACCGAGGCGTAGGTTTCGGTATTGTTGATCGTGGTCGGCTTGCCATACAGGCCGAAATTGGCCGGAAACGGTGGTTTGAACCGCGGCATGCCCTTCTTGCCTTCCAGCGACTCCATCATCGCGGTCTCTTCGCCGCAGATATAGGCGCCGGCACCGAGGGCAGCATGGATGTCCACGTCGATGCCCGTACCCTGGACATTCTTGCCCAGCAAGCCGGCCGCATAGGCTTCCTTGAGCGCCGATTCGAAGTGCTCGAACGGCTCGTGGTGGAACTCACCACGCAGGTAGTTGTAGGCCACGGTCGAGCCTGTGCAGTAGCACGCAATGGCCATGCCCTCGATCACGGCATGCGGGTTGTACCTCAGGATGTCACGATCCTTGCAGGTGCCCGGCTCGGACTCGTCCGAATTGCACAGGATATATTTTTGCATATCGCCCTTGGGCATGAAGGACCACTTCATACCGGTCGGAAAACCCGCGCCGCCACGGCCGCGCAGGCTGCTCTTCTTGATTTCCTCCACCAGCGACGCCGGATCGGGTTTGTCGGCGAGGATCTTCCGCCACGCCTTGTAGCCGTCCATCTGCTCATAGCTGTCCATCGACCACGGCTTGTCGAAATGCAAGGTGGTGTAGACGACCTGATGTTCCTTGGGTGCGGGTCCGACGGCCATCAGTGGCTCCCTTCCGCGCCGGGTGCAGCGGGACCATCAACGGTCAGGCCGTCCAGGATCGCGTCAAGTTTTTCGGTGGTGAGGTGTTCGTGATAGTGACCGTTGACGGTGGCGACGGGTGCGTAGACGCAGGCGGCGACGCACTCCTCCTCCTCCTTCAGGTAGACGCGGCCATCAGGCGTACTTTCGCCGAGCTTGATGCCAAGTTTTTTCTCGCAATGCCGGACCAACTCCTCTGCGCCATTGAGCCAGCACGAGATATTGGTGCAGATCGCCACGTTGTTCCGACCAACCGGCCGGGTTTCGAGCATCGAATAGAAACTGGCTACTTCGTAGGCCCAGATCGGCGGCACGTCGAGGTACTTAGCCACCGCAGTCATCAGCTCGTCGGTGAGGAAACCGCGGTTCTGCTCCTGCGCGCCGAACAGCGCCTGGATCAGCGCCGAGCGCTTCCGGTCCGGCGGGAACCTGGCCACCCACGCATCGATGCGTTGACGAGTGTGCTCGGTGAGTACGGCGAGCGGATCGACGTTCCTGACCTGCTTGTAATGTCCGGTGGACTTCATGTGGGAAACTCCGGGAGTCGGAAATCGGGAATCGAGAACCGGCAAAAGCCATCCCGCATCGCAGCGATCCCGACCCCATGGCAACAGTCGCGGCTGATCAAGGTACAAAGGGTGGAGCTGCCGCGACGCACTCTATCCATTCCCGGCTTCATCGATCCACCTCGCCGAACACGAGGTCATAGGTGCCGATCATGGCCACCACGTCGGCCAGCATGTGGCCGCGCACAACAGTGTCCATGGATGACAGGTGGGCGAAGCCTGGCGCGCGCAGATGTACCCGGAACGGCTTGTTGGCACCGTCGGAGACCAGGTAGCAGCCGAACTCGCCCTTCGGCGCCTCGACCGCGCAATAGGTCTCGCCCGCCGGCACGCAATAGCCCTCGGTGAACAGCTTGAACCAGTGGATGAGCGCTTCCATGCTCTCCTTCATCTCGACGCGCGACGGTGGCACTACCTTGAAGTTCTTCACCATCACCGGGCCGGGATTGGCGCGCAGCCACTCCACGCACTGGCGGATGATGTGGTTGGACTGGCGCATTTCCTCGACCCGGCACAGGTAGCGGTCGTAGCAATCGCCATTGACCCCAACCGGGATATCGAAATCCATCTCGGCGTACTTCGCGTAGGGCTGCTTCTTGCGCAGGTCCCACTCCACGCCCGAACCACGCAGCATCACGCCGGTCATGCTCCACTGCTGGGCCAGTTCGGGCGAGATCACACCGATACCGACGGTGCGCTGCTTCCAGATGCGGTTGGTGGTGAGCAGTTCCTCGTATTCATCCACCTTGCTCGGGAAATCAGCGGTGAATGCGTCAAGGTAATCCAGCAACGAACCTTCGCGCCAGCTGTTGATGCGCTTGAGATCCTTGCCCTTGTGCCACGGCGACTCGCGATACTGCGACATCTGCGCCGGCAGGTCGCGATAGACGCCGCCAGGACGGTAGTAGGTGGCGTGCAGGCGCGCACCGGAAACCGCCTCATACACGTCCATCAGTTCCTCGCGCTCGCGGAACGCGTACAGGAACACTCCCATCGCCCCCAGATCCAGCCCGTTCGAGCCGATCCACATCAGGTGATTCAGAATGCGGGTGATCTCGTCGAACATGGTGCGGATGTACTGTGCGCGTACTGGCGCCTCGATGCCGAGCAGGGTCTCGATCGCGCGTACATAGGCGTGCTCGCTGCACATCATCGAGACGTAGTCGAGGCGATCCATGTAGCCGATCGACTGGTTGAACGGCTTGGATTCAGCCAGCTTCTCGGTCCCGCGATGCAGCAGGCCCACGTGCGGATCGGCACGGACGATGGTTTCACCGTCCATTTCCAGGATCAGGCGCAGTACGCCGTGCGCAGCGGGGTGCTGCGGCCCGAAATTCATCGTGTAGTTGCGGATTTCCTGGGCCATCTCAGTTCTCCCGCCACTCGTCGGCGGCTTCGGCGCGCGCTTGCATCAGGTCGACGTCGTCGCGGATCGTGCGCGGCACCAGCACACGCGGCTCGATCGACACCGGCTCATAGATCACGCGTTGCTGTTCGGGGTCGTAACGCACCTCGACGTTGCCGATCAGCGGGAAATCCTTGCGGAACGGATGGCCGACAAAACCATAGTCGGTGAGGATGCGGCGCAGGTCCGGGTGGCCGTCGAAGATGATGCCGTACAGATCGAAAGCCTCGCGCTCGAACCAGTTCACGCCTGGCCAGACGAGCGTCAGCGAGGGCACCCGTGGCAGACTGTCGTCCTCGCAGAACACGCGCAGGCGAAGACGCCGATTGTGCTCGATCGAGAGCAATTGGATCACTGCGGCAAAGCGACGCGGTTCGTTGTCGCCGGCAGGTCGCTCGGCCCAGGTGAAGCGGCCCACGGCCTGACCCGTGACCCCGCGCCCGAAGCCCGTGCCGGTGGCCTTCTCGGTGGTCCATTCCGCCTGACCGTAATTGAGGTAGTCGATACCGCAGAGGTCGATCAGCTCGCTGAAGCGAAACGCCGGTTCGTCGCGCAGCGCGGTAGCCACGGCAACCAGGTCGGCGCCAGCCACTTCGGCCGTGGTCTCGTTGCGTACCGTGCCGATGCGCAGGGTATCGCCGAATCGCGCAGCGAGCTGTTCGGCCAGCGACTTCGCGGAAGTATCGGACATGTCAGAGCCTCACGAACGCGCGATAGTGCTGGTACGGCGGATTTTCTTCTGCAATTGCAGGATGCCGTGGATCAGGGCTTCGGCCGTGGGCGGACAGCCCGGCACGTAGATATCCACTGGCACGATGCGATCGCAACCGCGCACCACCGAATAGGAATAGTGGTAGTAGCCGCCACCATTGGCGCAGCTGCCCATCGAGATGACCCACTTCGGCTCGGGCATCTGGTCGTAGACCTTGCGCAGTGCCGGGGCCATCTTGTTGACCAGGGTGCCGGCCACGATCATCACGTCGGACTGGCGCGGGCTGGGACGGAAGATCACGCCATAGCGATCCAGGTCCAGCCGGGCCGCACCGGCGTGCATCATTTCCACCGCGCAACAGGCCAGGCCGAAGGTCATCGGCCACATCGAGCCGGTGCGCGCCCAGTTCATCAACTCGTCCATGCGCGCCGTGGCAAAGCCGCGCTGCACCACCGGGTTGTCGCCGGCCGGACGCAGGATGTCGTCGACCACGTTCAACGGCTGCGGGTTGTGCATCACCCGGCTGACAGAATCGATCACTCCCATTCCAGCGCCCCCTTCTTCCACACGTAGGCAAAGCCGATCACCAACAGCAGCAGGAACATCCCCATCTCGATCAGCGCGATCAAGCCGATCTGCTGGAACACTACCGCCCAGGGAAACAGGAAGGCGATTTCCAGGTCGAAGATGATGAACAGGATGGCGAGCAGGTAGTAGCGCACGTCGAAACGCATGCGGGCATCTTCGAACGCCTCGAAACCGCACTCGTAGGGCGCAAGTTTTTCCGACTCGGGACGACGTGGGCCGGCGAGCAGGCCGATCGCCAGCAACACCAAGCCGAGGCCGGCAGCAACGCCGATGAACAAAAGGACAGGCCAGTATTCGGCAAGCACGATGCAACATACCTCCGCGCGGCAAGGCGCATCAGTGACCGCTGGGAACTTGGGTCAAGAACTCAGGGTCCGGCGATTTCGATTCAGCAGGTCGGCGCGGCCATGCGCCGCTCGGCCGTGCTGGCGGATGGATTCCACAAGCGCCCGATCTTTCGCGAAACGACCTCGCGAACCCGCGCATTGTATCAGCGCGCTTGGGTACAACAAGCCTTGACGACCACTATGTGACGAACTAGCGCATGACACGTGATGACCGGCCAGGCAGTCGCGTTACATGGTCTGGGTGGGCCGTTCGGAATTGAGCGTACCGGCCAGGATGTTCTCGATGCGGCTGCGTGCCGCCTCGGCATCGCTGGATTCATTGAAATGAATGCCGATACCCGCGGTGCGGTTGCCCTGTGCACCGACCGGACTGATCCAGACCACCTTGCCTACCACTGACATACGCTCCGTTTCGTCCGCCAACGTCACCAGCAGTACCACTTCGTCGCCCAGCGCATAGGGTTGGGCGGTGGGGGCGAACAGCCCGCCATGCTTGAGGAACGGCATGTACGCGTTGTACAGCGATGCCGCATCCTTGATCTTCAGCGAGATGATGCCTTGGTGGCCTGCCATCGGTTTCATGCCGGACTCCTCCCCGGGCATGGGCAAGACCCGGTCAACTGTGTCGATCTTAGAGGGTGTACTGCCATGACACCACCATTGTCGTCGTCAACGGCGTACTTTCGCCACAAGCCATGCCAATTGCTTCAGCGAGCATTCGATGTGCCGGAAAGCAGCGACTGACGCTCGTTGACAAGACTGCCCCAGGACGCGGGAGGCACCCAACCGGCAACCCAGGCCGGAACCGCTGCCGCTGCCATCGGCCGGGAAATCGAGAACCCCTGCAATTGGTGGCAACCCAGCGAGGCGAGCAGGTCACCTTGCGCCGGCGTCTCGACGCCTTCGGCGATCACCGCCTTGGCCAGCATGCGCGCCGTGGTGATAACGCCTGCGGCGATCGCCATGTTGCGATCGTCGTGGAGAATGTCCTGCACGAAACTCTGATCCAGCTTGATGTGCTCGATGTCGAGCTGCTGGATGTGGCTCAGTGACGCCGACCCCGTGCCGAAATCGTCCAGGCCGACCCGAATGCCCCGGCGGCGGCACTCCTCGATGACCAGCTTGGCCCGCGCGTGATCCATGCTCGGGCCGGTTTCGGTGATCTCGATGCCGAAGCCCACGTCCATCACATCCGGATAGGTGTCCAGTACGGAATCGATGTCGGCGAAGAAGGCCGGATGCAACAGGTGGCGCGTGCTGATGTTGACCGAGACCGGGACCGCCACCCCAGTACGCAACCACGACTGGCAACACCGAAGCGCTTCATCCAGCACGTAGCGGCCGATCGGCCGGGCCAGTTGCGGGTCATCCAGCACGTGCATGAAACTGGCCGGGCAGATGAGCTCCTGGTCGCGGTCGTTGAGACGCAGCAAGGCCTCCATGCCGGCCACGCCATTGAGCCCCGGAAGACCGTCGATATAGACGATCGGCTGGAACAGCAGTTGCAGACGCGATTGTTGCAGCGCCTGCGCGATCCGTTCGCGCATCGCCTGCAACCGCACCTGCTCCAGCTCCATCGCCGGCTCGTACAGCGAGCCGCGATCCTTGCCCTCCTCCTTGGCCTCGTACATTGCCATGTCGGCATGCCGGATCAGACCCTCGGCATCGGACCCATCGACCGGAAACAAGGTCCAGCCGACGCTGGCAGACAGGTAGAGCCGCTCGTTCACCAGGTTGAATGGCGCGCGCAACGCCTGCAGGATGCAGCGACTGATCGCATCCAACTGCTCGCGACTGTCCAGACCCGGAATCAGCAACACGAACTCGTCGCCACCAAACCGGGCCAGCACATCGGCCTCGCGCAGCAAGCCCCGGATGCGCGAGGCGGCTTCGGCCAGCACGTGGTCGCCACCGCTGTGGCCGGCGGTATCGTTGACGCTCTTGAAGCGATCCATATCCAATACGCCGACCGCCAGCAGCGAGTTTTCGTCCCTCGCACGGGTTCGCGCCTGCTTCAGCACTTCAAACAACAGGCGTCGATTGGGCAGGCCGGTGACCACGTCATAGAACGCCAGCCGCTCTATACGGGCCTCGTGGAGCTTCCGTTCGGTGATGTCGTGCTGCAGCCAGATGCGGCCCTGTGCCACGCCATCGATCCGGATCGGCATGGAATCGCGCAGCAGGATGTGCCCACCGGCCATGCGAACCTCCTCGCTCCTGATCTCCTCGTCGTGCGCCATGATGTCCCTGATGCGCGCGAGTTCCCGCTCAGGATCCAGATAGGCCTTGCTGATCCGGGCATGGATGCTTTCGGAAGACTGGCCTTCCAGTTCGGCCGGCGACTCGGCAAGGCCGAACAGCTTGCAGAACGCTTCGTTGGCAAACTTCACCAGACCATCCTCGGAGATCACCAGGACCCCGGAATACTGGTTGGACAGGATGGTGCGAATGTGTTGCAGGTTGAAGCGCAAGTCACGTTCGGCCAACAGTTTGGCAGCTTGTGCGCGCTGCATCTGCATGCCCAGACCGAGCTCGACGGTCATTTCCTGGTACACCCGGATCTCGACCGGCGTGAAGGCGTCAGCCTGGGTGGCGCCAATCACCAACACGCCCACGACGGCATCGTTCACCCGCAACGGCAGTGCCAGGATCGCGCTGACGTCCACGCTGCTGTCTTGCAGCGGCCAGTCCCGCGGCATGCCTGGCACCCAATGGCGGACGCATGGTTCGCCACTGGTTAGGGTGGTGGCGACGGCGCTGCTCGCGTGCTGGGGATCGGTGAGTATCAGGTGGGCATCCCCCGGGACGACCCCGTCCAGGCCGGCGTGGGCGCGCAACCGCAGCGTGGCGCCACTGTCATCCTGCAACAGGCCGATCCAGGCGAAGCGGTAGCCACCCACGCGACACGCGACATCGCTGCTGTCTGCCAGCAATACCTCTTCATCCACGCTGTGGGTGACGACCTTGATCATTTCGCTGAGCAGGCGCAGGGCGCGCCGCTGGCGCGCTTCTTCCTGGACGGACTCCAGCAGCCGGTGGCGCTGGGCCTGTGCCTCCAACCCCAACCCGATGCTTGCCGCTGCCTGCTGCAGCAGTTCCGTCAACCTTGGCGAGAAGAATCCGGAATCGGTGGCGCGTATCACCAACCCGGCGCGCACCTCGCCGGAGACCATCACCGGGATGGCCATGGCCGAGGTCACTTCATGCCGTGTATAGGCGGCGCGCAACCTTTCCAGGCCCGGTGCGTGGCGCAGGTCGGGTTCCAGTTGCGGAATTCCGCGCCAGAATGATGGTTGCACCACCGAGAGCGGCGTCAGATCGGGATAGATATCCTGCAGGTCGGCGGGAACCACCACCGGCGCGACCCGCCGGAACCAGCCGGCGTCATGATCCGCCTCGCCGATCATGACCAGCAAGGCGCCCAATCGCCGCTCGAGCACCTCGATGATCGCCTCGTACAACTCGGGCGGCTCGACCGCGCGAACGAGCAACTGGCCGATCTCGAACAGCGCCGCATAATGGCTCTCGCTGGATGCAGCCCCTGCCCCCGTATTGCCCTGCATCGGATTCGGACCCTGAGTCTGTGTCTTCAATTACCACACTGCCGGGAATCAAGCCCCGCTGACCGGCGTGCCCCGGACCCGGCTGTCTGCCGATGCGGCAGCCGTGTAGCGGCGGCATGGATCGATGGAGATTCGATCCATGCCTCGAACAGCAAGCTAGCTTGGTCAGTCAGCCTATGCAACAGCCGTACCGCCTGATCCGTCACATGTTTGCAGTTCGCACCAACCCCATCGATCGAAGATCCAAGGTGAAGGCAGACTCAGCGACAGCCTGGCGAAGCGCGGGGCAGCACGCTCGCCCGCGGGCAATGACAGTTGGAGTCTTCCGTCCGCCGTGTGCCGCAGCGGTGCGTCCTGCCAGCCCCAGTCATGGGCACCGGTCGGATCGACCACGCCAAGCCGCAACCATGGCTGCAGCCAGGGCGGTGGCTGCCACGGCAGGCTGGCCAGCTCGGACCGGGGCCTGTGGCCTGAATCCATGTAGCGCTCGGGACGCTCCACCAGTCGGCGCAGGCGCTTGCCGCTCAACGCAATCTGGCTGCCATATGCCTGCAGTGCCGCGCGCTTGTTCGAGACCTGCGCCGGCGTGGCATCGATCTGGACGAAGTCGCCAGCACCGGCCTGACCATGCACCAGGTACGCGAACAACATCGGCGGCGCGACCCGGCTCGCCAGGGCCAGGCGCACCAGCACATGTGCCGCGCTGTGATCGGGGTGACGATCCTGCAGCGAAGGCAACACGATCAGGTCGGGCGAGAACTGGTCCAGCGCGCGCATGACTGTCGCCACCGCATGGCCGGTCGAGTGCAGCAGCATGTCGGTGACCCCCAGATCGGACCAACCCAGCGCCTGCAACGTCGACGGTGGAAGCCCCAGCGAGGCCAGCGCCTGTTGCAGTTCCGCGCTGCGGCGCGACGCCCAGCGTTGTCGGTCCACGGCACCAATGCGCCAGCGGCGCTCCAACCATCGTTGCGGCCATGGATTGTTGTCACCCGCCGTCAACAGCACGATCCGCACTTCGCCACCGGCCGCGCGCACCTGCTGAACCAGCAGGCCAGTGGCGATGGTCTCGTCGTCAGGATGCGGCGCGATCACCAGCAATCGGGTGCGCGCGGAAAACACCGGCCATGCGCCCGCCGTGCCGGTCGTCATCAATGCCACCGGGCCAGCAGTTCGAGCAGCAGCAGATCGGTCCGCAAAGGGCCACGCAGGCTCTCACGCGTACGGTTCGTCGCGTCATACCAGGCACCCAGGGCTTCGGCGTCCAGTGCGCTGCCGAGCGGCGGCGTATCGTGCAGGGAATGCGCCCGCAGTTCGTCCGCCACCGCCTGCGCGGCGAACCACAGCCGCTGCGCCGGCTGGTTATCCAGCCAGCGCTTGACCACCTCGGTCGGCTGGCCGCGCCCGGCGGCCAGCGCCGCCAGATCCCGGCGTACTTCCGTGCGTTGCTCCAGCGCACCCTGCCCCACCCAGGCCATGGCCAGGCCGGGATTGCCACCGGCTGCGGCCAGCGCGGCAGCAGCATCGGAAACCCCCTCGGCCTGCAACCAGGCCAGTGCGACCGACGGGTCCGGCAACTGGAACTCGATCCGCTGGCAACGACTGCGGATGGTTTGCGGCAAGCGCCATGGCGCATCCGCCAACAGGATCAGCATCGTGCGTTCCGACGGTTCCTCCAGCGTTTTCAGCAAGGCATTGGCTGCCGCTGCATTCATCGCGTCGGCAGGATCGATCGTCGCCACCTGCCAGCCGCCGAGCTGACTGCGCAGGGCCAGCCTGGCAGAAAGGTCACGGATCTGGTCGACCACGATCTCGGTACGCGGCGTACCGTCCTTGCGTAGACTGAAGGTCAACTCGACCAGATCCGGGTGCGTCCCGGCGCTGGTCAACTGGCAACTACGACAATGCCCACAGGCATCGCCATCCGTCGCCGCGGTGCACAGCAGTCCCCGCACGAAACGCCTTGCGAATACCTGCTTGCCCAGGCCGGCGGCGCCGCACAGCAGCAGGGCATGGGGCAATGCGTCGCGCTGACGGCGCGCCTGCAACCGCGCCCAGTGTTCTGCATGCCACGGTTGCGCCTTCATGCCGCTGACTCCGCGAGCCATGCCGTCAACGCCCGCGTGGCAGCCTGCAGCACGGTGGCAGGCGGCTGGCTGGCGTCGATCACGCGAAAACGCCCAGGCTCGAGTGCCGCGCGTTCGCGGTAGTTGGCGCGTACCCGCTCGAAAAACGCATCTGCTTCGGACTCGATCCGGTCGACCTCGCCGCGGCCGGCAACACGGGCACGACCGATGGCCACCGGCAGGTCGAGCAGCAGAGTCAGGTCCGGCTTCACGCCACCGCATGCCCAGCGCTCCAGTTCCTCGATGCGTGACGACGGCTGGCCGCGCCCGCCGCCCTGGTAGGCATGGCTGGCGTCCGCAAAACGATCGCACAGGACCCACTGGCCGGCGGCCAGTGCCGGCTCGATCACCTCGCGCACCAGTTGGGCGCGTGAGGCAAACATCAACAACAACTCGGTCTCCGCGGCCAAGCCGCGCATCGCCGGATCCAGCACGATCGCACGCACTGCCTCGCCGACCGGGGTACCACCGGGTTCGCGTGTTTGCACCACGTTGATCCCGCGACTTTCGAGGGCACCCCTCAAGCCGGCAAGCAAGGTGCTCTTGCCGGCGCCCTCGCCGCCCTCAAGGCTGATGAATTTGCCACGTGGCGTAGTCATCGGCAACGCTTCCGTTGATAACAGTTGACGTTGCGGTTGTGCTCGGCCAGCGAACTGGCGAAGACGTGGCTGCCATCGCCACGGGCCACGAAATACAGCGCATCGCCCGCCGCCGGATGCAACGTTGCCTCGATCGCCGGTTTGCCCGGCAAGGCGATCGGAGTCGGCGGCAGGCCGGACCGGGTGTAGGTGTTGTATGGCGTATCGGTGGTGAGGTCGCGCTTGCGGATATTGCCGTCGTAGCGCACGCCCATGCCGTAGATCACGCTCGGGTCGGTCTGCAACAGCATGCGTTTGTCCAGGCGCCGCACGAACACTCCCGCAATCATCGCACGCTCCTCGGCGCGGCCGGTTTCCTTCTCCACGATCGAGGCCAGGATCAACGCATCGTAGGGCGTGGCCAGCGGCAAGTCCTTGTCGCGACCCGGCCACAGTGCTGCCAGGGTCTGTTCCATCGCAATGTGTGCGCGGCGAAGGATATCCAGGTCGCTGTCACCTTTCACATAGGCATAGGTCTCGGGCAGGAAGCGACCTTCCGGCGCTTCGCCAGCCGCGCCGATCTTCTGCATGATCGCCGCGTCGTCAAGCCCGCCAGTGAGATGCTTCAACGTGTCGGCATGAGCCAGGGCCTGGCGCAACTCGGCGAAGGTCCAGCCATCGACGATGGTGAAGTTGCGCTGCAACACCTTTCCCGCTGCCATGTTGGCCAGCAACTGGCGCGGTGTCATGCCTGTCTCAAGTGCGTACTCGCCGGCGTGCAGCTTGCCGGCTACATGCATCTGCTCGGCCAGCAATCGCCAGTACCAGGGATTGGCCGTGCTGAGGTCGTGGCGTCGCAACTCGGCAACGATGCCCTTGAAGCTGGTGCCGCGACTGATCTCGATGCTGGTCTGCTGCGCCGACACGTTCAGCGGCGCCACGCTGAAGCGGTGGTAGTCGTTCCAGCCCACTACCAGCGCAGCTGCTGCGGCCAGCAGCACCACCAGCAACAACAGGCGGGGCCAGACTCGCCCGCGCATCGATCGGTCACTCATCCACACTGCTCCATCGAAAATCCCAGCTTGCGCCAATGCTGCTGCAGCTGGCGAGTCACGGCGCCCGGCGCATAGTTCCACTCATCCAGTGACTGTACCGGCAGAATGCCGCGCACGCTCGAACTCAGGAATACTTCAGTGGCCGCCGACAACGCCTCCAGGCTCAGCTCGACCACGCGTGCCTGCGGATGGACCGCCAGCACCTCGGCCCGCGCCACGCCGGCCACGCCGCAGCGATCCAGCCGCGGCGTCACCAGCCCACCGTCGACCATGGCAAACAGATTGGACATCGTCGCCGAAATCACCCGGTCATGACCATCGCGCAGCAAGCCCTCCATGATGGCCGGATCGCTCCATTCGGCACGCGCCAGCACCTGCTCCAGCCGGTTCAGATGCTTGATGCCGGCCAACAGCGGCTGTTCGGCCAGGCGCAACTCGCAGACGCGCATGCGCAGGCCTTGCGTGTAGATCCCGTCGCCGGTCGTCGGGGCTGCGAACGCGGCAACCACCCGGCTCGGCTGCGGTGACACCGGCATGGCGTAGCCACGCTCGCCCCTGCCACGGGTCACGGTGATCCGCACCACCGCCTGCGCCATGCCATCACTGACCTGCTGCGCCTCGCGCCACAGTTGTACCGGATCAGGTGTCGGCAGATGCAGGCGCTCGCAACCTTCGGTCAAGCGCTGCATGTGGCGTGCCCACAGCGGTGCGCTTGTATCGACCAGGCGGATACTCTCAAACAGGCCATCGCCGTAGCCGAAACCGCGATCGAGCACATTGACCTGATCCGTCGCCGTGCCGTTGACCAAGATACGCGCCACCATCAGTCCGGCACCCCGAGCGCACGCAGCAACCCGCGCGCCTTCGCGCGAGTCTCATCCAGTTCCTCGGCCGCCACCGAATCGGCCACGATACCGGCGCCGGCGCGCAGGCTCACCTGATCGTCGACCAGGGTCAAGGTGCGGATCAGGATGTTCAAGTCGAGCTCACCATTGCAGTCGAGATAGCCCAGCGCACCGGTGTAGGCGCCGCGTGGCGTGTGCTCCAGCGCGGCGATGATTTCCATGCAGCGCACCTTGGGGCATCCGGTGATGGTGCCACCGGGGAAGGTGGCGGCGATCACCTGGCCTGGTGTCACTTCGGCGCGCAGTCGTCCGCGTACATTGGAGACGATGTGGTGAACGTGGGCGTAACTCTCCACCACCATCAACTCATCGACTTCGACCGTGCCGGGCACGCAGACACGACCCATGTCGTTGCGCTCCAGATCGATCAGCATCACATGCTCGGCACGTTCCTTCGGGTGCGAACTCAGTTCGTGGATGCGCGCCGGCTCGTCGTCGCCGGCCTGTCGGGGCCGGGTACCTGCGATCGGCCGCGTCTGCGCGACGCCGTCGCGGACCTCGACCAGCCGCTCCGGCGAAGAACTCAGCACGGCCCAGCCTGGCTGTTGCAGCATGCCGGCAAAGGGCGCCGGATTGGCCAGGCGCAGCGCGTGGTAGAGCGCCGCGGGTTCTGGCGGCCGGACATAACGCGCGTTCCAGGCCCGCGACAAGTTTACCTGGAAGACATCACCAGCCTGAAGATGCTCGTGAATGCGCCCGACCCCATCGAGGAAGTCTCCGGGCGCGTCTTCCTCGCACGCTTCGAGCGTGGGGAGCGGCGGCCATGTCGCAGGGAGCGCGAGATCTGCTTCGAGTTGGTCGAGCAGGTGCGCGTGACCCGCCTCGGCCAGCAGGATCGTGCACTCGCGCCGATGGTCGACAATAACCGCCGCGTGACAGCGCACAGCCAGTGCCAGCGGCAGCTCGGGCGATGACCGTAGGTTCAGGCTGGGCTCGATCTCGCCCGCCAGTTCGTAGCTGAGCAGCAAGACCCAACCGCCGTGAAACGGCAATCCATCGTCATGCGGGGGTTGCCGCTCCGCTTGCCATGCGCTGTCCAGCGCATCGAGAAAGCCTCCTGACCGCACATGCCCGGCGCCGTCACGCAACACGCCGTCAGCGGTCAGGACAAGCTGATCGCTTGGAAACGCAAACAGGATGTCGTAGCGCGACTGCGCGGTGCCATGCAGCACACTCTGCAGCAGGCAGGGATAGCGTTCCGGAAAGGCCGCGGCCGGCGCGAGCAGATCGCGCCGGCCAGCCAGGCTGCGACGGTGGCAACTCACGCCCGATCAGTCGATCAGACGCGACGGAAGATCAGCGTGCCGTTGGTGCCGCCAAAGCCGAACGAGTTGGACATCGCCACCTCGAGCCTCGCCTCGCGCGCAGTGTTCGCGACGAAGTCCAGGTCGCAGCCTTCGCCCGGCTCGTCGAGATTGATGGTCGGTGGCAAGACCTGGTCGCGCAGCGCCAGGATGCTGAAGATCGCCTCGACACCGCCCGCCGCGCCGAGCAGATGCCCGGTCGTCGACTTGGTCGAGCTCATCGCCAGTTTGTGTGCATGGTCGCCGAAGACTTTCCTGGCCGCCTTCACCTCACCCAGATCGCCCAGCGGCGTGGAAGTGCCGTGTGCGTTGACGTACTGGACCTCGGAGGGATTGAGGCCGGCGTCCTTCAGTGCGGTCTGCATGCAACGTGCAGCACCGTCGCCACCTTCGCTCGGTGCGGTCATGTGGAATGCGTCGCCGCTCATGCCGAAACCAATCAGCTCGGCGTAGATGCGTGCGCCGCGTGCCTTGGCGTGTTCGTACTCTTCCAGCATCACCACGCCGGCGCCGTCGGAGAGCACGAAGCCGTCGCGATCCTTGTCCCACGGACGGCTGGCCTTGGTCGGCTCGTCGTTGCGCGTGGACATCGCCTTGGCCGAACAGAAGCCGGCCATCGCGGTGGCGGTGGTGGCGAACTCGGAGCCACCGGCGATCATCGCATCGGCATCGCCGTACTGGATCATGCGTGCCGCCAGACCGATGTTGTGGGCGCCGGTGGCACACGCCGTGACGCAGGCGATGTTCGGCCCCTGCAGGCCGAACATGATCGACAGCTGGCCCGACACCATGTTGATGATCGAACTGGGCACGTAGAACGGGGATACGCGGCGCGGCCCCTTGGCAGCCAGCTCCAGCGTGGTCGCCTCGATCGTGTGCAGGCCGCCGATGCCGGCGCCGACGGCCACGCCGACGCGCGGCGCGTTGGCCTCGGTGATCTCCAGTCCGGAATCGCGCAAGGCCTGGGTTCCCGCCGCCACACCGTAGTGGATGAACGGATCCATCTTCTTGATGTCCTTGAGCGGCATCCATTCCGCCGGATCGAAACCGCTGACCTGGCCGGCGATGCGCGTGGAGTAGGCCGAGGTGTCGAAATGGACGACCGGGCCGATGCCGCTGACGCCCTTGACCACCCGGTCCCACGCGCTGGCGATATCGTTGCCGACCGGCGAAATGATGCCCATGCCGGTCACTACTACTCGACGCTTGCTCATGCTTTGTTCCTTCGTGATTCCCGGGAACCCGGCGTCAGCGGATCGCTGGCGAGGCCGTTCGGAGGATACGTCGTCCGCTTCGCTCAACGATGCACCGCGCGCACCATACGGGGTCGGACGTTACAAAATCCGGAAATGAAAACTGCGCCAATCAGGCGCAGCTTCGATATCGCTACCTGCCCGCGCCGGCCCGCTCACGGCGCGCCAGGCGGGCTGGTGGCACGCCACCGGAATCGGTCAATCCTTGGAGTGGGCCTTGATGTAATCGACGGCCTGCTGCACGGTGGTGATCTTCTCCGCATCCTCATCGGGAATCTCGGTCTCGAACTCTTCCTCGAGCGCCATCACCAGTTCCACCGTATCCAGCGAATCCGCGCCCAGATCATCCACGAACGAAGCGTTCGCCGTGACTTCATCTTCCTTCACGCCCAACTGCTCGACGACGATTTTCTTGACGCGCTCTTCGATGGTGCTCATGTTGCCCATACCTCTCAAGGAGTGATTGTTTGTCGGTGCCGGCCCGACAATATGCAAAAGACCGGCGGCATTGTAGTGGCTAAACCCGCGGGCCGCCACGATCCGCGAGCGATGGCACGACAGCCGTACCTTTGCACCGACGCGAAAGCGCAATTGTCGCCTAAAACGCGGCTGCTGGCGACAACTTTTCTGCGCAGGCCTTACGCCATGTACATCCCGCCGTTGACATGCAAGGTCTCACCGGTGATGTAGGCGGCGGCCGGCGAGGCCAGGAACCCCACCGCTGCGGCGATATCCGCGGCCTCGCCGAGACGACCCAGCGCGATCTGGCCCAGCAAGGCCTGTCTCGATTCCTCCGGCAGCGCGCGGGTCATGTCGGTATCGATGAACCCGGGCGCCACCACGTTGACGGTGATGCCGCGCGTGCCGATCTCGCGCGCCAGCGACTTGGAGAAGGCGATGATGCCGGCCTTGGCCGCAGCGTAATTGGCCTGCCCCGGATTGCCGGTGAGCGCGATCACCGAGGCGATCGAGATGATGCGGCCCTTGCGCGCCTTCATCATGCCGCGCATCACCGCCTTGGAGGTGCGGTAGACCGAGGTCAGATTGGTATCGATGATCACCTGCCAGTCCTCGTCCTTCATCCGCATCAGCAACTGGTCGCGGGTGATGCCTGCGTTGTTGACCAGGATCGAGACCGCGCCGAATTCCTTCGCGATGCCATCGACCAGCGCTTCGACCGCCGCACCATCGGTGACGTTCAACACGCGGCCGTGGCCGCCCTGGGCGGCCAGTCTCTCGCCGATCGTGTTGGCGCCGCCCTCGCTGGTAGCGGTGCCAATCACCGTGGCTCCCAACGCCGCCAGCTCGCCGGCGATCGCCGCGCCGATGCCGCGACTGGCGCCGGTGACCAGGGCGATCTCACCTTGCAGGAGTTTGTTCATGGGTCGAAATCCTTGTGGAACGGGGAACGGAGAAGCCTCACGCCGACGGGCTCGGAAAGTTGGGCTCACGCCCATTCAGTGCGTGCGGCATCCAGTTCGTTCGGGGTGCCGATCGGGCGTGCCTCGATACTCTTGTCGATGCGCTTGATCAGACCGCACAACACCTTGCCGGGGCCGCACTCAGCAACGCGGGTGGCACCATCGGCGGCCAACGCCTGCACGCATTCAGTCCAGCGTACCGGCAGATACAGCTGCCGTTGCAGGGCGCCGCGGATTTCCTCGACGGTGGCGTAGCTGCGCGCCTCGGCATTCTGGATCACCGGGATCGAAGGCAGGCTCCATTCGATCGACGCCATCCGCTCACCCAGCCGATCGGCGGCTTCGCGCATGAGCGCGCAATGCGACGGAACTGACACCGCCAGCTTCACGATCTTTTTGATCCCGAGCGTGGCCAACGCCGCCAACGCCCGGTCAACAGCCGCGACATGGCCGGCTATGACGATCTGTCCGGGTGAATTGTAATTGGCCGGCGACACCACCTGTCCCTGTGCCGCGGCCTCACACGCCGCCGCGATCTGCGCATCATCGCCGCCCAGGACAGCGGCCATGGCTCCCTCGCCGACGGGCACTGCCGCCTGCATCAGACGCCCCCGTTCAGTCACCAGGGCGGCGGCATCATGCAGGGACAATGCCCCGGCGCACACCAGTGCGCTGTACTCACCCAGGCTGTGGCCGGAAAGCTGCGCCGGGCGCGCGCCACCCAGCTTCTGCCACACCCGCCAGACCGCTACGCCCGCGGCAAGCAAGGCTGGCTGAGTGTTCTCCGTGCTGTTGAACCGCTCCGCGGGTCCTTCTTGGGCCAGCGACCAAAGATCGATTCCCGCCCCTTCCGATGCCTCGGCAAACACTTGTGTCACTTCAACGTGGGCCAATGCCAGTTCGGACAGCATACCGACCGATTGCGAACCCTGGCCGGGAAAGACGAAGGCAAGCGAAGTGGAGTCTGGACTCATGGAAGCGCTGATTCCCTGGAAACGAAAGCCACCATGGTGCCAGCATCGACAGACATACGCAGCTGTATTCGATATTGCCGGAGATCGAAAAGCATGATGCCGCCCGGGCGGGCGGCATCATCCGAATCGCTCGATCCTCCCGTCGCTCAGTAACGCAGCAGCGCAGAAGCCCAGGTAAAGCCACCGCCGAAAGCCTCCAGCAACAGGTTCTGGCCGCGCTGCACCTTGCCCGAACGCACCGCGTAATCCAGCGCCAGCGGCACCGATCCGGACGAGGTATTGGCGTGTTTGTCGACGGTAACGATCACCCGGTCCATCGACATCTTCAGCCGCTTGGCCGTGGCTTCGATGATGCGCAGGTTGGCCTGATGTGGAATCAGCCAGTCGATGTCCGACTCCTGCATGCCGGCGGCCTCAAGCGTCTCGCCGACCAGCGAATCGAGCGTCTTGACCGCGACCTTGAACACCTCCCGGCCAGCCATGTGGATGCGTACGCCGTGGTTGGGCTCATCCGTGAAACCCGCCGACACCCCGACCGGGTTGTACAGCAACTCCTTGTAGCCGCCGTCGGCGTGCAGGCAGGTGGCATGGATACCGGGCTCGCTGGACGCCTCCAGCACCACCGCGCCCGCACCGTCGCCAAACAGCACGCAGGTCTCGCGCTCACCCCAGTCGACCATCCGGGTCAGCGTCTCGGCGCCGATCACCAGTACTTTTTTCGACTGTCCGCTGCGAATGAATTTGTCCGCTATCCCCAGCCCATAGACAAACCCCGAGCAGGCGGCATTGACGTCAAACGCCGCGCAACCGTTCGCACCGAGGCGATGTTGAACGAGGCAGGCGGTGGATGGAAAAACGATGTCCGGCGTGGTGGTGCCAAGCACGATCAGGTCGAGTTCGGATGCCTTGACCCCGGCCGCTTCCAGCGCATTCTGCGCGGCCCGGAACGCCAGGTCGCCGGTGGTCTCGCCATCCGCGGCGATATGCCGCTGGCGGATGCCGGTGCGGGTGCGGATCCATTCGTCACTGGTATCGACGATCTTTTCCAGATCGGCGTTAGTGACGATGCGCTCGGGCAAGGCGCTGCCGGTGGCGATGATGCGGCTGTATATCTGGGTCATTCAACTTTCCATCGGCAAGAACTTTGGAATCGACGCGCCGGCCGGCTTCGGGAAACCGTACGTTACGTTTCCATGCCCCGGAACGCAAAACGGCGCGTCGCCGCGCCGTCCGGGATGATCGTCCGGTGGGAATCCGGCAGGACTCCCGCAAACCGGTCAATCCTCGACCGACACCGCGGCCTTGGCCTCGATCACCTTCTTGCCGCGATAGTAGCCATCCTTGGTGACGTGATGGCGCTGATGCACCTCGCCGCTGGTCGGGTCGGTGGACAGCTGCACGGTCTTCAGCGTGTCGTGCGCACGACGCATGCCGCGGGTGGACGGGGTACGGCGGCTCTTGGCAACGGCCATGGTAGTTCTCCAGCTGAAACGTGGTGAATTGAATCGGGATGATCTTGCATCAAACGACCCGGATCCATCGACCCGGGCCAGCGGTTATTTCTTCAGTTCGCGCAACACTGCGAACGGATTTTCGGAGTGTCCTTCACCGGCAGAATCCTCCTCCGGGTCGTGACCTGTCACTTCGTCGGGCAGCTTGCTGTCCGGGTTGACCGGAATCAGCGGCAGCGCCAACAGCAATTCGTCTTCTATCACATCCGCCGGATGCAGGCGGCCATCCTCAGCTACCAGCAGCGGCTCGTACTCCGGTGGCAAGCCCGCCTCGTCGCGTTCCTGCCTGATCAGCCCCAACCGGGTCTGCAGCGCAACCGGCAACACAAAAGGTTCAAGCGAGCGCTGACAGGTCAGGGTCAACGGCGCCCTTGCGCGAACATCCACGTAGCTGATACCGAGGCTGTCACGTCCGAACTCCAGTTCGAAACTCACCTCACCATCGGCACTTGCCAACGCCTCGCACAGGCGTGGCAAACTCGCGATGGCCAGCGTTCCCTCGAATGAACGCCGCGCCGAGACCATGCGCCAAGCGTCCACGGACTCTGGCAGCGTCACGGACATAATCGCGAAATGGTAGGTTTGCGACGCCGGGAAGTCAACCAGCAGCACGGCATGAGCCCTCTATCCAGCGACTGACACCCGTATTTTGCCTGATCCATCCCCGATGCGGCAGACTGAACCCTTCCGTATCCTGAATCATCGCCCTTGAATTCCTACCTGACACTCGGCGTAGCCGCCAGCCTCGCGATCCTGGTCATTCTGGCCGGCGGCGCCGTGGTGCTGCGCAAACGCCAGAACCGTCGCGGCGGCAGCATCCGCAACTTGCTCGACCTGGCGGACCGCCTGGAGGCGGACCTGAAAACCTGCCGTTCCGGCCTGCAGCAGGCGCACGCGGTGATGTCGCTCAATCCGGATCTGCCTGGCGCCAGCGAACAGGATGCACGCCGCGCCGTCGATGCCGGCCTGCGTGCCCTGCTGCAACAACGGTTATGGATCCGCGACCGCTCTGCCAGAGCCAGCCAGCACGAACTCGACGAAGCTGCCGCCTCGATGCGCGACGCCCGCGACCGCCTGCAACCCTTGCTGCAGGCACTCAACCAGGCGCAGACCGACCTGAACAGCGCGATGCGCCAGCAGATCCGGCGCGAATCGGACAATTGATGTCCAGACCGCCCGCAACATGCCGGACCGTGCTGGCATCGACCTCACGTTACCGCGCCGAACTTTTGCGCCGGCTGCTTCCGGATTTCGAACAGGCCGCGCCGGATACTGATGAGTCGCCGCTGCCAAACGAACCCCCTGCCGCACACGCGCTGCGACTCGCCATCGCGAAGGCCGACGCCGTGACTCACACATCTGGCGACGTCTTGGTGATTGGCTCCGACCAGGTTGCCGAGGTGGATGGCGTGATCCTGCACAAGCCGGGAAGCGTCGAACGTGCGCGCGCCCAACTCGCCGCCAGTTCGGGCCGCACGGTGCACTTTCATACCGCGCTGTGCCTGCTCGATACTCGCCACGACTGGCGGCAAACCCACGTCGACCACACCCGGGTACGCTTTCGAGAGCTGGAAGCGGCGGAGATCGAGCGCTACATCGAGCGCGAGCAACCACTGGACTGCGCCGGCAGCTTCAAATGTGAAGGGCTGGGCATCAGTCTGTTCGAGGAGATCGACAATGGTGACCCCAGCGCCCTGATCGGCCTGCCGCTGATCGCCCTGGCGCGCATGTTGCGGAATGCGGGAGTCGCCGTCCCGTAGTAGCCCGCGGACGATCTGGTGCGCCAGCTACACTGCCCTGCGCTTGCTGCCAGTCGCACCAACAGCATTCTCCAATCAGCCGAGAGCCCATGTCCACCATCACGCAACCCCACGTCGAATCCCTGCAGCAGCGATTGAAGGCGGCGATCGCCCAGGTCAACCGCGTGCTGCTGGGCAAACCGCATCAGGTGAAACTCGCGTTCACCTGCCTGATCGCGGGCGGCCACCTGCTGCTCGAAGACGTGCCCGGGGTGGGCAAGACCACCCTGGCGCATGCGTTGGCGGCCACGTTTGCACTGGAGTTTCAGCGCGTGCAGTTCACCAGCGACCTGTTGCCGTCGGACATCATCGGGGTCAGCGTCTACGAGCGTGAGACGGGACAGTTCCGCTTCCATCCCGGGCCGATCTTCACCGGCCTGCTGCTGGCCGACGAAATCAATCGCGCCAGCCCCAAGACGCAGAGTGCCCTGCTCGAGGCGATGGCCGAGAACCAGGTCACCATGGATGGTCAGACCCACGCGTTGGCGCAGCCGTTCTTCGTGGTCGCCACCCAGAATCCGCTCGATCTCAACGGCACGTTCCCGCTGCCCGATTCGCAACTGGATCGGTTCATGCTGCGCTTGTCGCTGGATTACCCGGACGCCAGCGCCGAGCGGGCCCTGCTTACCGGCAGCGATCGCCGCGGCCTGCTCGCCCAGCTCACGCCACAACTGGATGCCGACGCCCTGCTCGCCCTGCACGAGCAGGCGCAAGCGATCACGGTCAGCGGCGCCCTGCTCGACTATCTGCAGGCCTTGCTGGCGGCCAGCCGCCGCCATGCGGATATCCGCGCCGGCTTGTCGCCGCGTGCGGGGCTGGCCCTGCTCGGTGCGGCTCGCGTCTGGGCCCTGCTCAGCGGTCGCGGCCACGTGTTACCGGAAGACATCCAGGCACTGTTCGTCCCGCTGGCTGCGCATCGCCTGCTGTCGACACGCGGTGCCGATGGCGCAACCCTGGCGCGGCAACTGCTGACCGAGGTAGCGGTGGACTGATGCGCGGCCTGCTGCAACGCCTGCAACGCTGGGCCGAAGGACGCTTGCCGGCACTCACCCGCTACCGCCAGCCCGAACGCCTGCCGATCGAACTGCATCGGCGGCGAATATATATCGTGCCTACCGGATTCGGACTCGGCTTCTCGGTACTGCTGCTGGTGATGCTGGTCGGTGCCTTGAACTACAGCAACAACGCCGCGCTTCTGCTCACCTGCCTGCTCGGGGCGGCGAGCGCCGCCAGCATGCTGGTGGCGTTTCGAGCCCTCGATGGCCTGCGTCTGGAGCATGTCCGCGCCGGCCACGCCATCGCCGGCGAGTCGATGGAGCTCGTCTTCACTCTTCAGTCCAGTCGCCCGCGCAACGCGATCCGGCTGGATCTGGGCGACCGCTCCACCGCCTTCAGTCTGGATGGCCGCGACGCGACCCAGGTGAAACTGTGGTTGTCCACTGAAATGCGCGGCTGGCAACCGTTGCCACGGCTGCGGCTGTGGAGCAGCTGGCCGCTCGGCATGTTTCGCGCCTGGAGCTGGCTGCACCCCGACCAGGCGGTGCTGGTATGGCCACGTGCGGAAGCGGAAGGGCCTCCACCGCGAGCCCCGGCCGACGACGCCCGCCACATGCGACTGCAACGCGGCGACGAACTGGCCACGCTGCGCGATTACCAGGCGGGCGACCCGCAGCGGCATATCGCCTGGAAAGCCAGTGCGCGCCACGATGACCTGCTGGTGAAGGATTTCGAGCAACCCCGCAGCCAGCCGCAATGGCAGTTGGACTGGCGCCAGTTGCACGGCATGGACAACGAGTCGCGCATCGCACGACTGGCACGCTGGCTCAATGAAGCACAGTCGCAACGCTGCAGTTACAGCCTGTGGCTACCCGGCAACGAGATCGGCAACGGCAACGGCCCGCTCCACTATGCGCGCTGCATGGACGCCCTGGCAGGCCTGCCGTGAGCCCGACGCGACCACGCAAGCCGCCGACGCTCGCGGTCAGCCAGCGCAGCTTCGACTTGCTGGCCTTGAGCATGGCCTTCGTGCTGGCCGTGAATGCCGCCCACTTGCCGTGGTGGCTGAGCCTGATCCTGGCCTTCACGCTGGGCTGGCGCTGGTGGCAACGGCGGCAGCGCCGTGGTCGCGTGCCAGGCTGGATCAAGTTGCCGCTGCTGGCGCTGCTGACGCTGGCGGTGATCGTGCAATACGGCAACCTGTTCGGGCGCGCGCCCGGCACCGCGCTGGCGATCGGGCTGTTGGTCCTCAAATTGCTGGAAACGGAGACCCGGCGCGACGTGCGCGTGGGCGTCAGCTTCGCCTGCTTCACGCTGATGACCGCACTTTTATTCGATCAGGGACTGATCAGCACGGGGGTGGTCGCGCTGGGCCTGCTGCCCGCATTGGCGACTCTGCGTGCATTGGAGCCCGCCCAGGCTTCAACCAGTCTGCGACGCGACCTGCTGTCCCCACTGGCGCTGCTGGCGGCGGCCCTGCCGCTGGCCCTGCTCGCCTTCGTGCTGGTGCCGCGCCTGAGCTCGCCACTGTGGGGAGCGCCCTCCCAGGATCAGGCGCGCAGCGGACTGAGCGACCGCATGAGCCCGGGCGGCTTCACCGAGCTGCTCATCGACGACCACCCGGCAATGCGGGTCACCTTCAACGGCGCACCACCTGTGCCCGACCAGCGCTATTTCCGCGCCTACGTGATGGCCAGGTACGACGGCGTCAGCTGGACCTACAGCGATGCCGCCGACCAGCCGCCCGTGGCACTGGACGTCGCGCATGCGATCGATTACCAGATCAGGCTGTTGCCGACGCATCGTCGCGTACTACCCACCCTGGATGTACCCATCGATGCGCCGGCAGGCGCCGCGATGCACCGGGATCGCGTGGTGATGGCGGCCCGGCCGGTCAATGATGCGCTCACCTACAGCCTGAGTTCCGCCACCCAATACCGGCTTGAACCCCGGCTCGGCGAACATGACAGTCGCTGGCTGCGGCTCCCCAGCGGCTTCAATCCGCGCACGCTCGCCCTGAGTCAGTCATGGCGCCAGCGCTACGGCGACGACCATGCCGCGATCGTGCGTGCCGCGCTCGCCCTGTTCCACGACGGCGGCTTTCGTTACACCCTCGCGCCGGCCCCGCTGGGCCGTAATGCCATGGACGATTTCCTGTTTGACACCAGGGAGGGCTTCTGCGAGCACTACGCGTCGGCGTTTACCGTGCTGATGCGCGCCGCAGGTATCCCGGCACGCGTGGTCACCGGTTACCAGGGCGGGTACTGGAACGAACTGGCCAACTATCTGTTGGTGCGAAATTCCGACGCCCACGCCTGGAGCGAGGTCTGGCTGGCTGGCCGCGGCTGGGTGAGGGTGGATCCCACCGGAGCAGTACGCCCGGAACGGGTCAGCCTGGGTGCGGCAGCCGCCGCGGGCGACCAACTGGACTGGTATCGCAGGGACTGGCTGCAAGGGGCTCGAAACCGCTGGGACATCGTCAACCGCTGGTGGGACCAGGGTGTCGTAGGTTTCAACGCACTGCGTCAACGTGGCCTGTTGACGCCGTTCGGTATCCGCGATACCGATACGATGACGCTCGGTGTGCTGCTCGCCATCGGCACGACCTTGTTCATCGCGATCGGACTGGCGTGGGCCCTGCTTCGACGGCAGTCGCGCGACCCGCTGCGCGAGGCGTTGCGCGAACTGGAACGCAAGCTGGCGCGCCGGCACATCGCGCGTCGTGTCGGCGAAGGCCCCCAACACTACCTGAGTCGTGCGGTGCGGACGTTGCCATCGCAACGCGAAGAACTGGCGGAACTGATGAGGCGCTATCTGGATCTGCGTTACGCTCATGATGAACCGCCGCCTGAATCGGTCCGCGCGTTCCGACGCGCCGTGCGGGATTTTCGGACGAAAAACGTGGTCAAATGAACATCGACGCGATGATGAACATCATCGATCCTGACGGAGAAACCCTCATGTCCCTGTACCGCCCTCTCACACTTGCCGCCGCCATTGCCGTGCTGGGCGGCTGTGTGTCGATCCCCAAGCCGCTGGAAGGGAACTACGCCAACATCACCACCGCCAGCGCGCAACAAGGCGGCGCCGGCGGCACCCAGGTGCGCTGGGGTGGCGAGATCATCAAGACCGAACCGGGTCCGCAGGAAACCTGCTTCTACATACTTTCGCACCCACTGGATAGCCAGACGCGACCCAAGTTGGGCTCCACCGGCGTGAGCGAGGGGCGCTTCGTCGCCTGCCGCGCCGGTTTCTACGATCCGGAAGTGTTCACCCGCGGACGCGAGCTGACCGTGACCGGTGCCCTGCACGGCATCGTGACCAAGAAGGTCGGCGACTACGACTACGCCTATCCGCGAGTCGAGGCTGACGTGGTCTATCTGTGGCCCAAACGCCCGGTCTACACCTCCTCACCCGGCTACTACGACCCGTTCTGGGGTCCGGGCTTCGGACCGTACTGGGGCAGTCCATGGGGCTATCCGTACGGGGGTTATCCGTACTATCGGAGTAGCCCGCGGGTGATCGTGGTGCGTCCGCCGGTCCCGCCCCCGGCACCACCACCGAAGAAGTAAAGAGAGACGAAAACGCCGGCCCCGCGCCGGCGTTTTCGTCTCTGCTCAACGGTTCGCATTCAGCCTGGCGGCCAATGCAGGCGCCGACCCGCGAGCAAGTGCACGTGAATGTGGTATACGGTCTGGCCGCCATCCTCGTTGCAATTGATCACCGTGCGGTAACCCCGTTCGGCGAAGCCTTCCTGCCTGGCGTAGTCCGCTGCGGCCAGCAACAGTTTGCCGAGCAGTTGCGCCTGCTCCGGCGTGGCATCGTTGAGCGTGGCCAGCGCTTGCTTGGGGATGAACAGCACATGCACCGGCGCCTGCGGGTTCACGTCACGGAATCCAAGCACCTCATCGTCCTCGTAGACGATGTCGGCGGGAATTTCGTGGCGGATGATCTTGCTGAAAATGGTCTCGCTCATGCCTGCTCCCTTCGATGATTCGAATCGACAATTGCCGATTCAGTCCAGCAATTGTCGGCCGCCGAACGCGTGTGCCAGCGTGCTGCGGTCGACGTATTCCAGCTCCCCGCCCAAGGGTACGCCGTAGGCCAGGCGGGTCGGTCGCACCCCGCCCGCGCGCGCGAGTTGGGCCAGGTAATGTGCGGTCGCATCACCCTCCACGGTGGGATTGGTGGCAACGATCAACTCCTCGATTTCACCCTCGCCCAGACGCTCGGTGAGCTGAGCCAGTCCCAACTCTTCCGGCCCGAGTCCGTCCAGCGGCGACAGACGGCCCATCAGCACGAAATACTGACCTCGGTAGCCGGTAGCCTGCTCGATCGCTGCCAGCTCGGTCGGTGACTCCACCACGCACATCACCTGGCGGTCGCGACTGGGGCTGGCACACAGCGCGCATACCGGCTCCTCGCTGAAGTTGCGGCAGCGCCCGCAATGGCCGATCCGCTCCATCGCCTGCGCCATCACGCTGGCGAGTTCCAAGCCCCGCTTGCGCTCGCGCTCGAGCAAATGGAACGCCATCCGCTGCGCACTCTTGCCGCCCACGCCCGGCAGGCAGCGCAGCGCTTCGATCAGTTCGTCAAGCAGGGGGGAGCCAGTCATTGGCTGTGGCCCGGGAATAGGGAATGGGGAATAGGGAATGGCAAGAGCAAGGTGCGGTAGCTCATGCTTTTGATTTCCCGATTCTCCATTCCCGATTCCCTGTTTCCAACCTCAAAACGGCATCTTGAAGCCGGCCGGCAGATTCATCCCGGCGGTGACGCCGCCGAGCTTGTCCTTGCTGGCCTCGGCGACCTTGTTCACCGCGTCGTTGACGGCGGCGGCAACCAGATCCTCGGCCATTTCGGGGTCATCGGCAAAGGTCTGCCGATCGATCTGCACCCGTCGCACTTCATGGGCGCCGGTCATCACCACGCTGACTAGGCCGCCGCCGGCACTGCCGGTGACTTCGAGCTTGGCGATTTCCTCCTGTGCACGCTTCATGTCTTCCTGCATGCGCTGGGCTTGCTGCATCAACTGACCGATCTGTCCTCTCATCACATGGCTCCGGGTTCATTGCCCAAGGGTTTGACGGACTGCGGCACGACGCGCGCACCGAAATCACGTTTCAAGGTCTGTACCAGTGGATCGTCCTCGATCGCCTGTTCGGCCGCAGCCTGGGCGTTGTCGCGCGCCTGCGCTGCGCGTGCCGCCGGGGTCTGCGTCGCCGTCGCCTGGCTCTGGCTGACGAAACGCAGACGAATGCGTTCCCCCATCGCCTCGCCGATACGCTCTTCCATCTGGCTGACCATCGGTTCCACGGCCATACCCATGTGCGTGGGCTGCAACGCGAGCACCAGGGTCTGACCGTCACGCTCGCGCAGCACGGCGTTCTGCGCCAGCACGCTGAAAGGACCTCGCAGGCCGGCGCGCTCGATCAGGGCCTCCCAATCGGGCAGGCCATTGGCGTCGCGAGTGACTGGCGGAGCCGGTGGATTGTCCGGCCGGGGTGCAGCCGCAGGTGTCGCAGACGGCGTTTGCTGGCGTGGCGCCGCGGCCGGCGCCTTTGCCGACGCCGATGCTGGCGCCGCTGGGGTGTGTGCTGGCGCGGCTGGCGTTACGCGGCGTCCAGATGGCGGCGGTATGGCGCGCTCGACCGATACGGTCTCGTCCGGACGAAACGCCAGCATGCGCAGCAGCGCCATCTCGAAACCGGTGCGCGCGTCCGGCGCCCGCTCCAGGTCACGCCGGCCCGAAGTGGCGATCTGGTAATACAACTGCACGTCTTCCGGCGTCATCCGCCCGGCCAGCGCATGCAATGAGCCACCGTCGTCGTCCTGCTCCAGTTGATAACCGGGAATGAGCTGAATCAGCTGCAGCCGATGCAGCACGCTGGCCATATCGTTCAGCACGCTGCCGAAATCCGGGGAATACGAGGCGATCCGGGTGCATTCAGCCAGTAGTCGCTCGCCGTCGCCATCGGCCAGCGCATCGAGCACACCGAGTACTTGCCCGCGCGCCACGCTGCCCAGCATGGTACGTACCTCGTCTGCACGCAGCGCGCCGCCGCCATAGGCGATGGCCTGATCCAGCAGCGACAGGCCGTCCCGCAGCGAGCCATCGGCAGCGCGCGCCAGCTCGCCGATCGCGCTGTCTTCGTAGCTGATGTTCTCGGCAGCCAGGATGTGACGCATCTGGCCGGAGATCTGCTCGGGCAGCAGTCGCTTGAGATTGAACTTCAGGCAGCGCGAAAGCACCGTAACCAACAGCTTTTCCGGGTCCGTCGTGGCCAGCAGGAACTTCACGTGCGAAGGCGGTTCTTCCAGGATCTTCAGCAAGGCATTGAACGCCGCCTTGGACAACATGTGCACCTCGTCGATCAGGTACACCTTGAAGCGGCCGCGCGACGGTCCGTACTGCGCATTCTCGATCAGGTCCCGCACGTCATCGACGCCGGTGTTGCTGGCTGCGTCAATCTCGAGCAAGTCGACGAAACGCCCCTCGTCGACGGCGGTGCACACCGAGCATTCGCCACACGGATCGGCGGATTGCCCGCGTTCGCAATTCAGCGACTTGGCAAAGATCCGTGCAATCGTGGTCTTGCCGACGCCGCGGGTGCCGGTGAACAGGTAGGCGTGGTGCATGCGCCCGCTGTCCAGCGCATTGGTCAGTGCGCGCACCACGTGCTCCTGCCCAACCAGTTCGGAAAACTTGCGCGGGCGCCACTTGCGGGCGAGTACTTGATAGGACATGGCTACCAACGTGGGGACAAAGGTCGATTGTGCCAAGTCGGCGCGCGCAAGTCAGTAAACGGCGTGTCCAGAATGGCGGCGGCCCCGCCAGCCACACCCCGGCACCCGAATCATTCGCTACCGTTGCTTCCTTCCGGACCTGGCGGAGTTTGCGAACTATCGTCGCGGGGGGACCGACGGGGCCACCATGGACGTCAAGCGATCACGCTCGCTTGTTTTGCTGCTGCGCCAGCTTGAAGGCTGTCGCACATACTCAGAAACTGGCGGAGAGAGCGGGATTCGAACCCGCGATAGGTTTTACCCTATACACACTTTCCAGGCGTGCTCCTTCAACCACTCGGACACCTCTCCGTTCACTATTCTCTTCCGCAGGCGCTCCGGCCCGACAAAGAAGCGGAATCATAAGCGACTGGCGCTTGAGCAAGCAAGCAGCTCAATGCCGTCTCAACCGGCATCGGGCCGTGGCGGCGAGGGTTCCGGCACGGCAACGCGCACGCCCATGGCCGCAATACGGTAGCCGCGTGCGGCCAGCGCATCGCCATCGGCGACGCTGCCATAGTGATACAGCAACAACTGCGAACGCAGGCTGTCCGGGTATTCATGCTCGATGTCGTCGACGCCGGTGTGCGAGGGGTTGCCGAGCAGGCTGCAATCGTGCGCGATCAACATCTCGCTACCGCTGTATCGCGCCAGCACCTCGGGAATGGGCCGGGTATCGCCGGTGAAGGCGAAACTTCCGTCCAGAGCCAGGCCGTACGAGGTGCCGGGCACATGGTGCCGGGTGGCGAAGATGTCGAACCACAGCCCGTCCAGCCAGAAACCGCGTGTGCACGGCACCAACCGGAACGCCTCCCAGAAATTCACGCCGCCTTCGGCCAGTGCGCCGGGATAGTCGGCCACCCTCGCCTGCAACCACGGCACCAGCGCTGCATGGGCAAACAATCGGGTACTGCCGCGGCGCTCGGGGTCGAACCACAGCCTGGAGAACAGTTGCTCCAGCCCGGCCACGTGGTCCATGTGGGTGTGCGTGATGAACAACGCCGGTGGCAATGCGTCGTACGCCGTCATGTAGCGATCGAGCGTGTCTGGCCCGCAGTCGATCAGCAGGACGGGTTGACCCGCGCGCTCCAATACGACGGCCGACGAGCCCAGCGCAGCGGCATGCGCCGCGCCTACTCCGAGAAAATGCAGATGCCAGTTCATGATGTCAGTGTGTGCTCATAACGATGCAACAGTGGTTGCCAGATATCCCGTTCGAACACCGCTTCGCCCTCGCTGGCGGCGCCCAGCTTGAGCAGCGATCGACGCAGGCGTCGCAGGTTGGAGCGCTGCCATGCCACAGCCGGTGCACGTTGCCGACCGCGGTCGAAATCGATCAGGTGCAGACCGTCCGGCGACACCAGGACATTGTGCGCGTTCAGATCCGCGTGCCAGATACCGGCGCGGTGGAAGCGTCCGATCACCGCACCGACTTGCCCGGCCAGTTCGGGATCGAGATGTCCCATCACCAGGCAATCGGCAAGTGTCCGTGCGTCGGCAATACGACGGGTGATCAGATCGGCGCGGTAGAACAGGTCCTGCCGGCGGTAGCGCGCCGCGATCGCGGCCGGCCCGGGCAAGCCGAGTCGGGCGATTTCCGCCAGCAGGCGAAATTCCCGAAAAGGCCGGGTTCGGTCTACCCCGGTCCAAAGATAGCGATCGCCCATCAGCGCCTTCACCAGGCCACCACGCCGATAGTGGCGCAGCACGCAATTGCCCACCGGGGTTTCGATGATCGCCACGCCGCCGCGACCACCGGCCTGCACACGCAAGGCGTTGCGTTCACGCCAGTAATCCGGTGCAAACCAACCTTCTTCGACTTGTGGCGCCGCCGCCGCGTCGTACAGAATCGCGCCTCGGGCGTCTCGGTGCATGTGTTCGTGCATCATCATGCCTGGTGACCGACCACGGATTCTAACCCAGGCCCATGACCCATCCTGCTTCCATCTGTCTGTTGCGCACCTCCGCCATCGGCGATGTCACCCATGTCGTGCCGTTGCTGCGCACCCTGCAACAGGCATGGCCGCAGGCATCGCTGACCTGGATCGTCGGCAAGCTCGAACGCAAATTGGTCGGTGACCTGCCCGGGGTGGAGTTCGTCACCTTCGACAAGGCCGCGGGTTGGGCTGGAATGCGCGCAGTGCACGCCGCCTTGCGCGGACGGCGTTTCGACGCGCTGCTGCAGATGCAGGTGGCCATGCGCTCGAACCTGCTGAGTCTGGGTATCCGGGCCGATCGTCGCATCGGCTACGACCGGGCCCGAGCGAAGGATCTGCACGGCCTGGTCATCAACGAGCGCATCCCGGCGCGTAGCGGCGAACACGTACTCGATGCGATCGGCAGTTTCTGCGAACCGCTGGGCCTGAAGCAGACGGCAGTGCGCTGGGATATTCCCATTCCCGACGAGGCGTATGCCTGGGCCGCCGAACAATTGCCCGGCGACACACCCAGCTTGCTGGTCAGCCCCACATCCAGCCACGCGCTGCGCAACTGGCGCGTCGAACGCTACGCCGCCGTGATGGACCATGTCGCGACCCGTGGCTGGCGGGTGGTGTTGATCGGCGGCCCGTCGCCGACCGAGCGCGCGATGGCCGATGCGGTGCTCGCAGCGTGTCGGCACCGGCCGTTCGACCTCACCGGCAAGGACACGTTGAAGAAACTGCTGGCACTGTTCACGCGGGCGCAACTGCTGCTGGGCCCCGACTCGGGGCCGATGCACATGGCCAACAGCGTGGGGACCCGCGTGCTCGGCCTGCATGCGGCCAGCAACCCGGATCGATCCGGCCCCTACTCCGACCGGCGCTGGTGCGTGGACAAGTACGACGACGCTGCCCGCAAGTATCTGGGCAAGCCAGCCAGTGAAATTCCCTGGGGCAGCAAGATCGAGAGGCCTGGCGTGATGGACCTGATCGAGGTCGAAGACGTGATCGAGCGCTACGGGGCAGCCGCCCGCGACCTGCACTTGGGTTAGCAAAACGGTGGGTAGGGTGGAATCGCGCGTGACGATTCAGCCCTTGCAGGTGCGTACACGCAAACCCGGGCGTTGCCGCGCCAGCTTGCACAGCAGCTCGGCGAACGTCTGCAGATCGTCGTGCCAGGGCGAAGCATCACGCCAGTACAGGGCGATCTCGCGGCCACTCTCCTGCCCCTTGAGCTTCGCCAGCACGATGCCGGGCATCGAAGCCAGCCGCTCGTGCGCCAGCGCGGGAACCAGCGCATAGCCGCCGCGCAGGCTGACCAGGGCCGCCAGGCTCTCCAGACTGACATCCTGCACATGCCCATGTTTGTCACCGTCCAGCCCATCGGCGTGGCTTTCTGCCATCAGGATGGCATCGGTCGGATCGAGTTGGCCCAGCCCGATGCTGCGCCGACTCGCCTGGGGGTGATCCGCACGCAGCATCAGTTCCCATGGCTCGAAAAACAGCGGACGCGAGGCGACCCCGCTGATGGTTGCCGCCGGTGGCGCCAGCACGGCATCCAGTTCGCCTTCGTGCAAACGGCGCAGCAGCCCGCGCGGCTTGCCTTCGGAGATACTCAGCCGCGCACCCGGGAAGTGTTGCGGAAACGGCGCGATCAGGTGCGGCAGGAGATAAGGTCCGAGCGAGGCTGGCACACCCAGCCGCAACGCACCGCCGAACGCCACCTCACCGGCGCGGGCAAGCTGCTGGAGATACTCGGCGGCAGCCAGCACCGCATCAATTTGCTGCAACAGGCGCTGCCCACCGGCCGTGGGCACCACCCGGCGCCCACCCCGTTCGAACAACGGGGCGCCCAGGGCCTGCTCAACCTTTTGCACCTGGTGCGACAGGCCGGACGGGCTGATGTGCATGGCGCGCGCGGCGCTGTTGAAACTGCCCTGGCGATGGACAGCCTGCACCAGCGCGAGGTCGCGCAGCGAGACCGCGGCGAGGTGGGTCGAAATCATCGAACGCTGCATGTCTTCAAACGCGTTTGTCTGGGGTCCGGAACACGGGCATGCTGTCTTGCGCACAGCGCGGCCCCGGGGCGGAACCGAAGTCTAACCGGCGCAGTGGTCCGACAGGCATCTGACCTGACTTTGTTCACTTCCACGCCGGACACACGGCGTTTGAGCGATAATTGTTTGTTTGACTGGCCGGCAACCCCTCCCCCACACGCTTGCCATTCATCCCAGCCGCAGGATTCAGCCAGGAGCAGCACCATGAAAGACACTTTTTCCGTCCGCGACACCCTCGAAGTCAATGGCAAGCGTTACGCCTTTGCCAGCCTGGCCAAGCTGGGCCAGCGCTTCGACCTGAAGCGACTGCCCTACTCGATGAAGATCCTACTGGAGAACCTGCTGCGTCACGAGGATGGCGCCGACGTGACTTCCAAGGAAATCGAGGCAGTCGCCAATTGGGACGCGAAGAAGGAGCCGGACACCGAGATGTCGTTCATGCCGGCGCGCGTGTTGTTGCAGGACTTCACCGGCGTGCCCTGCGTGGTCGACTTGGCTGCCATGCGCGACGCGATGAAGGCGCTCGGCGGCGACCCCACCCTGATCAACCCGCTGTCACCGGCCGAGCTGGTGATCGATCACTCGGTGCAGGTGGATGTATTTGGTAGCGAAGACGCCCTCGAAAAGAACGTTGCCATCGAGTTCCAGCGCAACCAGGCCCGCTACAGCTTCCTGCGCTGGGGCCAGAAAGCGCTGACCGATTTCAGGGTGGTGCCGCCGCGCACCGGCATCGTGCATCAGGTGAACCTGGAGCACCTCGCACGGGTGGTCATGGACACGGAAGTCAACGGGCAGCTGTGGGCCTACCCGGATACCTTGTTCGGCACCGATTCGCACACCACCATGATCAACGGCCTTGGCGTGCTCGGCTGGGGCGTGGGCGGCATCGAGGCCGAGGCCGCCATGCTCGGCCAGCCGTCGTCGATGCTGATCCCGCAGGTGGTCGGCATGAAACTGCTGGGCAAGCTGTCCGAAGGCGCGACGGCAACCGACCTGGTGCTGACCGTCACCGAACTGTTGCGACGGGAGGGCGTGGTCGGCAAGTTCGTCGAATTCTTCGGCCCGGGGCTGAAGCATCTGTCGCTGGCCGATCGCGCCACGCTCGGCAACATGTCGCCCGAATACGGCGCCACCTGCGCGATCAGTCCGATCGATGCCGAATCACTGAAATACCTGCGCCTGTCCGGTCGCAGCGAGGAGCGCATTGCCCTGGTGGAGGCCTACGCCAAGGCGCAGGGCCTGTGGCACGACGACAACACGCCGCCGGCCGAATACACCACCACGATCGAGCTGGACCTGGCCAGCGTGAAGCCGTCGATGGCCGGCCCCAAGCGCCCGCAGGACCACGTGCTGCTGTCCGACGTCCAGCAGAACTTCCAGACCAGCCTCGGCGCCACCACGGTCAACCGCAACGGTGCCCAGGCCCGTTTTGCCAATGAGGGCGGCGGCACCGCGGTCGGTCGCGAATCCAGCGCAAGTATGCGTAGCCAGCATGTGCTGCGCCATGGCGAGGAATTCGACGTGCAGGACGGTTCGGTAGTCATCGCCGCGATCACCTCGTGCACGAACACGTCCAACCCGGCAGTTATGCTCGGCGCCGGTCTGCTGGCCAAGAAGGCCGCGGCGCTTGGCCTGAAGTCCAAGCCGTGGGTGAAGACCTCGCTGGCGCCCGGCTCCAAGGTGGTCACCGACTATCTGGAAAAGACCGGTCTGCTGACCGAACTGGACAAGCTGGGCTTCTACCTGGTCGGCTACGGCTGCACCACCTGCATCGGCAACTCCGGTCCGCTGCCCGACGACATCAGCCAGGCGATCACCGACGGCGACCTCACCGCCGCGGCGGTGATCTCCGGCAACCGCAACTTCGAGGGCCGCGTCCACGCGGAGGTGAAGATGAACTACCTCGCCTCGCCGCCGCTGGTCGTGGCCTATGCGCTGGCGGGCACCCTGGACATCGACCTGACGAGCCAGCCGCTGGGCCAGGACAAGGACGGCAAGGACGTCTATCTGAAGGACATCTGGCCATCCAACAAGGAGATCAGCGACCTGATGGCCGGCGCGGTGACCTCGGAAATGTTCAAGCGGAACTATGCCGACGTGTTCAAGGGCGACGAGCGCTGGAACGCCATCGCCTCGCCCGATGGTGCGCTGTATGAGTGGGACAAGGATTCCACCTACATCAAGAATCCGCCCTACTTCGACGGCATGACGATGGAGCTGACCCCGGTCGAGGACATCCACGGCGCGCGTTGCATCGGCCTGTTCGGCGACTCGATCACCACCGACCACATCTCGCCGGCCGGCTCGATCAAGAAGGATTCTCCGGCCGGGCGCTTCCTGATCTCGCGCGGCGTCAAGCCGATCGACTTCAACTCGTACGGTTCACGACGCGGCAACGACGACGTGATGGTGCGTGGCACGTTCGCCAACATCCGCATCAAGAACCAGCTGCTCGACGGCGTGGAAGGCGGTTTCACCCGCCACATCCCGAGCGGAGAGCAGATGTCGATCTACGACGCGGCGATGAAGTACAAGGAAGAGAATACGCCGCTGGTGGTGTTCGCCGGCAAGGAATACGGCACCGGCTCGTCGCGAGACTGGGCGGCCAAGGGCACCCTGCTGCTGGGGATCAAGGCGGTCATTGCCGAGAGTTTCGAGCGCATCCACCGCTCCAACCTGGTAGGCATGGGCGTGCTGCCATTGCAGTTCAATGACGGTGAAAACGCGAAGTCGTTGGGCCTGAGCGGAAACGAGACGTTCGCGATCAGGGGTCTCGACGATGGCAAGGCCAGGCAGGCGAAGGTCACCGCCACCGCCGAGGACGGCAGCAAGAAGGAGTTCACGATCAAGGTGATGCTGCTGACGCCGAAGGAGCGCGACTTTTATCGCCACGGCGGCATCCTGCAGTACGTGCTGCGCCAGCTGGCAGGCAGGAAGGCAGCCTGATCTCCAGCTTGGTATTGCCTCATGAGCAAGACCGCCCCGGTTTCGGGGCGGTCGTTTGCCGACTCAGGCACCCGGCTAGGATATCGTGCGCTTCCAACTGGCCGAGTAGCAGCGCCACTGACTATCCTCCTGGCGCCAGGCCGATTCGATCCGGTAGATGCCCAACTGCGCAGGCAGGAGACCACCGCTGCCGCTGGTCAGCGCGACCGTGAACGTGGCAACGATCCGCGCGCCGCGATGCTCGATGCGCACCGGCCCGATGGTCACTCCGATATGTTCGCCACGCAACGCGACAAGCCGCACCATGTTGCCCAACGAGCGGCGATCCAGCTCGCCATTGTTGCCGTCGAAGTCATCGCTGAGCGGCGCCGTGACCTTGCCGGCCGTACCGGATTCGGCGGCACTGGAGATCGCGACAATCGCCTGGCGCACCTGCTCCTCATCCGATGTGTGCCGGCAGGCGGACACAGCCAGCGGCAACACCATCAGCACCATCAGCAAGCGAATGACTTTTCCCGTTTCGATCATTGTCGTGACCTCCAGTTTGCAACTTGCCGCTGTACGCGAGCGTATGCTCCAATGGTTCGACACATGGCCGCAACGAGACCGCAACCATGACGTTTCCTTCAACAAACACGATCCACGATAGAATAGGGGACTTGAGCATGAGCAATGAGCGTCCGTGGCTGGCCCATTATCCAGCAGGCGTGGATGAGCAGATCGACGTCAACCGGTACGCTTCGGTTCCGGCTGTGCTGGAGGAAGCGTTCGGGCGTTTCCGCGACAAGCCGGCTTTTGCCAATTTCGGGCGCAGGCTCAGCTATGGCCAGATCGACGACTTGAGCCGACACTTCGCCGGCTACCTCACCGGCGTGCTCAAGCTGGGCAAGGGCGACCGCATCGCAATCATGATGCCGAACGTGATGCAGTATCCCATCGCCCTGTTCGGTGCCCTGCGTGCGGGCTTGATTGTCGTCAATACCAACCCGCTGTACACCGCGCGTGAGCTCAAGCACCAATTGGTGGATTCGGGCGCCAAGGCGATCGTGGTGCTGGACAATTTTGCCGCGACCTTGCAACAGGTGGTGGCGGAAACCCCAGTGCAACACGTCATCACCACCGGCCTTGGTGACATGCTGGGCTTCCCCAAGGCAGCATTGATCAACTTCGCGCTCAAATACGTGAAAAAGATGGTGCCGGCGTTCCACCTGCCGCAGGCGGTGCGCTTCCGCGCGGCACTGGCGCGCGGCGCGGCGCATCCACTGCCGTCGGTGACACTGACCCACGACGACATCGCCTTCCTGCAATACACCGGCGGCACCACCGGTGTGGCCAAGGGCGCCATGCTTACCCACGGCAACATGGTGGCGAACATGCTGCAGGCTGATGCCTGGATCAGCTCGGGCACCAAGCAGGGCGAGGAAATCATCATCACCGCGCTGCCGCTGTATCACATCTTCTCGTTGACGGCGAATGGCCTGGTGTTCACGCGCCTGGGCGGCTTGAACTGGCTGATCACCAACCCGCGCGACATGCCCGGCTTCGTCAAGGAGTTGAAGGCTTCCGGCTTCACTGCGGTGACCGGCGTCAATACCTTGTTCAACGGTCTGCTCAACACGCCAGGCTTCGAGGACGTGGATTTCTCGCGCCTGCACATGACTCTTGGCGGCGGCATGGCCGTGCAGCGCGCTGTGGCCGAGCGCTGGAAGAAGGTTACCGGCTGCACCCTGGCCGAAGCCTACGGACTGACCGAGACTGCGCCGGCCGTGTGCATCAATCCACTGGACCTGAAGGAATACAACGGCTCGATCGGTCTGCCGATACCCTCCACCGACGTGGCGATCTGGTCGGAGGAGGGGCAAGTGCTGCCGATGGGCGAGGTCGGCGAACTGATGGTGCGCGGCCCACAGGTAATGAAGGGTTACTGGCAGCGACCGGAGGAAACCGCCAAGGTGCTGGGCAGCGATGGCTGGTTGCATACCGGCGACATCGCGAAGATGGACGAAAACGGCTACTTCTACATCGTCGACCGCAAAAAGGACATGATCCTGGTGTCCGGCTTCAACGTCTACCCGAACGAGGTCGAGGACGTGGTGATGGAGCACCCCGGCGTGCTCGAAGTGGCCGCGGTGGGTATCCCGGACGAGCATTCCGGCGAAGTGGTGAAATTGTTCGTCGTGCGCAAGGACCCCAATCTCTCCGCGGAGGACCTCAAGCAGTTCTGCCACGACCGGCTGACCGGCTACAAGCGACCGAAGCTGATCGAGTTCCGCGACGATCTGCCCAAGAGCAACGTGGGCAAGATCCTGCGCCGCGAGTTGCGCGACGAAGGAAAGACCAAGGCCTGAGATGCTTCGAGTGGAAGCAAAAAAGCCTGCATGGATCATGCAGGCTTTTTTGTCGGAATCCGACGTCGCGTTGCTCAGCCGTCTTTCCAGTATTCGAGGATATCGGCGTAGCCACCCAGCAAATTCCACAACGGCACCTGCTTGTCCTCGGGAATACGGCTGTAGGAAAAGCCGATGTGATGGTCGGAAATCCGCGCAACCGTCGCTTCCAGGTGGATATGCAGGTTGTGCCCGAAGATCATGTCGAGCACCCAGTTCTGTCCTGCTTCGCCAGACCAGCCCAGTGGCCGCCGCAACATCGCACCTGTGGCGGAGATGTCCACCAGCTCGGTCGGGTGCGACTCACCGTGACGGCTCATCAATACGGTAGTTTCGATCTGCATGCGTGCCGGCCGCAATTTCTCCGGCACGCCACCTTCATGTCCTTGTTTGTCGATCGCCATCAGCTGTACCGCCTCTTTGCATTTGCGCCTGCTTTCAGCAAGGACGCGATATTCAATACTTCCCCGGATCTGTCCTGTCGCATCGTCGGTCAACGCCCGGGTCATCCATCCGTGTCGCCAGGGAATCGTCCACGCGGCGCCATCGACTCGACGATCGAGGAAAGCAATTGCCGTGCCACAGAACCGGACTTCGTGAAGGCCGACCTTTTGCAGGCCGGGTCATGCGCTGAGGCAGCATCCACGCCCGAAACGGCCGGATCTCCCCGTTTCGACAATCGTGTCCGTGGCATTGCACATTGTCGCCAGCTCCATTCCTGTCCCAATGCGTCACATTGGGTCACGCGCTGCCATACGCCTGGCAACACCCGACCAGTCCGCAGCAAGACTTCCTATTGTGCCTGTCGTGTCCTCCGACATGAACCCCGGCGGGACGGCCAGCCCGATCGAAGCTCCCCTCGCGCCACTGCTTTTCCTGACTAGACTTGTTGTCGACTTGCCGTTACTCTCTGACTACGCGTGGTTCCGTGGAACGGGCTTGTTGCTGGTCGACCCAGCATCCACGGTTGCCCACCGAAGTACTCAAACCGACCAGTGAAAGGCCAGCGGCGTGAGATTGTTCACCCCTGACTCGCACCGTTGCAGTGGCCGACAACCCGCAGCAGATGCGCAATGGTCGCTGACGACCCGCTTGACCGAACCACAGTCCGTGGCTTCATCATGCCCGTCGTGACGATGGTGCCGAACGCGCCTCGGTTTTGAAGATGCACAAGAACGCGACAGCCGGGAACGCCGCCTCAACGCCGCGTTCGAACCCGGATATCCCGGGCACAGACAAGTAAGTTGCGCCTGCTGACGAACAGCCTTGACCGAAGTTGAACCACTGCCAGCCGTTGAACACGGCGCCATGACAGGCCTTGATGAGCACAGAACCCGTCGTCGAGCAGTCCAGCCAGACCGCTGCAACACCTGATACGTTTGCATCAGTACCGCAACAGCAGGAAATGCCGCTGGCCATCGTGCGCGGCGAACCGATGTTGCAGATGCCGCAGGATCTGTACATCCCGCCGGATGCGCTCGAAGTCATCCTGGAGGCATTCGAGGGGCCGCTCGACCTGCTGCTGTACCTGATCCGCCGGCAGAACCTCGACATCCTGGACATTCCGGTCGCCGAGATCACCCGGCAGTACATGACGTACATCGAGTTGATGCAGGAGGTGATGCGGCTGGAACTGGCTGCAGAGTACCTGTTGATGGCCGCGATTCTGGCCGAGATCAAGTCGCGGCTGCTGCTGCCTCGACCGCCGGTCGAGGAAGGGCTGGAAGAAGACCCCCGCGCCGAGCTGGTACGGCGATTGCAGGAGTATGAGCGCTTCAAGCGCGCGGCCGAGGATATCGAGGCCCTGCCCCGCATGGAACGCGACAGCACGGTGGCGCATGCCGACGTCGGCGAGCGCAACGTGATCCGGTTGCCGCCGCCGCTGGAGTTGACCGAGCTGCTGCTGGCGTTGAAGGAAGTGATGCACCGGGCCGAACTGTTCGGGCGTCACGCCATCAAGCGCGAGGCGCTCAGCGTGCGCCAGCGCATGGGCGAGCTGTTGAGCAAGCTGAAAGACGACACGTTCCATCGCTTCGAGGACTTGTTCGACCCAACCGAAGGCCGCCCGGGCATCGTGGTGACCTTCCTGGCGATGCTGGAGCTGGCCAAGGAAATGCTGATCGAGATCGTGCAGGAAGTGCCGCTGGCACCGATCTATGTGAAGGCGAAGGCCAGCCACACCGAGGAACCCGCCGAGTTGCCGGCGGATGACGCACCAACGGGCGAATCGGCACTGATCGAATCGTCCGGCGAATGAACCCTACCTGTTGACCGCCCCACACTGAATCGGCATCCGACCCAAGGCCATGCAGATCGACCAACTCAAATCCATCATCGAGGCCGCCCTGCTCGCCTCCACCCAGCCAATGACCGTGCATCAGCTCGGCGATCTGTTCAACGAAGACGAGGAAGTCGGCTCACAGCAGGTCGCGCAGGCACTGGAGTCGCTGACCGGGGACTGCGAGGGCCGCGGCATCGAACTCAAGGAGGTGGCCTCCGGTTTCCGCTACCAGGTGCGCCAGAATGTGCACCCGTGGATCTCGCGGATGTGGACGGAGCGACCCAGCCGTTATTCCCGCGCGCTGCTGGAAACCCTGGCGCTGATCGCCTACCGCCAACCGATCACCCGTCCCGAGATCGAACAGATCCGCGGCGTGGTGGTGTCCTCCAACATCATCAAGACGATGGAAGAGCGTGAATGGATTCGCGTGGTCGGCCACCGCGACGTTCCCGGCAAGCCGGCGTTATTCGGCACCACCCGGGCCTTTCTCGATTACTTCAACCTGAAATCGCTGGATCAGCTGCCGCCACTGTCGGAGATCCGCGACATGGAAGACCCGCAGATGCGCTTTGAGCCGGAACCCCTGCCCGCCCGCATCATGCGTGATCTGCCGATTGATCCGGACGCTGCCGATACGCCCGACGAGCGCGCCGCCAACACCAACGCCGTGGCATCCGCAGACACCGCAGATACCAGCGACGAGACCATCGCCGCCGACGCCGAGGCGTCCGCTGCTTCATCCGGGCAAGACGAAGCCGACTCTGATTCGAGCAGGCCTTCCGCCAACGCGACGACCACTGCCGATGAGGCAGCGAACCCTGCGGCAGACGTCGAATCCGTTGCCGCAAGCCAAGATACCGAGGAGTACCGCGCATGACTGCGCCGCAAAAATCCGTTCTGACCCTGAAACGCGAACCACGCCCAGACACCGACGGGCCTGCGCTGGAAGAGCGCCTGCACAAGGTGCTGGCCAACGCCGGCCTGGGCTCGCGCCGCATGCTCGAGCAACGCATCCAGTCGGGTGAGATCGAGCTCAACGGCGCGCCGGCCGAAATCGGCATGAGCGTGAAGGCGGGCGACCGCGTGGTGATGGACGGCAAGCAGTTCGTCGTCGCCACCGACAACCGTGACGATGCCGAAGTGCTGATCTACAACAAGCCCGAAGGCGTACTGACCACCCGTGACGACCCGGAAGGCAGGCCGACCGTGTTCGAACAGCTGCCGCGACTGAAAGGCGCACGCTGGGTCGCCGTAGGCCGGCTCGACATCAACACTACGGGCCTGCTGCTGCTGACCACGGACGGTGAGCTGGCCAACGGCCTGATGCATCCCAAAAGCGGCATGGAGCGCGAATACCTGTGCCGCGTGCATGGCGAAGTGCCCGATGAGATCATCGAACGCCTGAAGGCTGGCGTGGAACTGGACGACGGTCCGGCTCGTTTCGACGAGATCGCCGTGATCAGCCGTGGCGGCAGCCACAGCTGGTTCCGGGTAGTGATCCGCGAAGGCCGCAACCGCGAAGTGCGCCGATTGTGGGACTCGCAAGGCTTCCTGGTCAGCCGCCTCAAGCGCATCCGCTACGGCCGGATCGAGCTGCCGCGCAACCTGCGCCGCGGTGAATGCGAGGCGCTCGATGCCGAGAGCGTCAAGCAGCTGCGCCAGGCCTCCGGTCTGGGTGTGGCCCAACCAGTGCTGACCCTCAGCCCGATCCTGCATCAGCGCCGCGCCAGCCGCAGCGTCACCGAATATCGCCCCGAGCAGGGCGCCGGCACCGCATGGACCGGTGGCCAGGACGAGGCGCGCGAACTGCGCGCCTACGACCGCATCCACGAGGAACCCACCCGCGGCCGCAAGCCGCCGCGTCGCAACGGTCAGGAGGTCAATGGCAACGTGGCCAGACCTGAGCGTGGCGCAGGCAACAAGAACCCTCGCAGCAAGACGCGCCGCGTGGCACCCGGCCAGGAATTGCCTTCGGTGCGTACCTGGTTTGCCGGTGAAAATCGTACGGGCGGCAATCGTCCCGGTGGCTCCCGCGGACAGGCTGGTGCCACCACCGGCAATCGTCGCCCGGCCGGTGGCAAACCTCACGGCGCACGCATGGGTGGCGAGCCTCACGCAGCCGGCAGCCCTTATACCGGGTTTGGCGGCGAGTCGCGCGGCAACCGCGCACCGACCGCGACAGGCCGACCCGGACACCCCGGACGGCCGCACGGTCAGGGCGGCAACCGGACCCCGGGGAACGGACGACCCAAGGGGCCCGCTGGCGGACGTCCACCTGGCCGTGGCGGCGGCAACCGCTCGGGCAACCGTTGAGGGCGCTGAGCGATGGTACGCATCTATCACAACAACCGCTGTTCCAAGTCGCGCGCCACGCTCGCGCTCCTGGAGGAACGCGGCCTCGAGATCGAGGTGATCAATTACCTCGACACGCCGCCGAATGCTACGGAGCTGGTAGACTTGCTCGACAAGCTCGGCATGGGTGCGCGCGAACTGCTGCGTACCGGCGAACCGGAATATCAATCCCTCGGGCTGGCTGATCCATTGCTCGACGACGCTGCGCTGATCGCCGCGATGATGACGCACCCGAAGCTGATCGAACGTCCGATCGTGGTCGTCAACGGCAAGGCCGCAATCGGCCGGCCGCCCGAATCGGTGCTGGCAATCCTCTGAACCTGCGGCTGTCGCTCTACTCGCAGGAGCGCGCTTGCGGACTCCCACAGGTAACGAATGGCTCAGTCGGGACCCAGCGAAAATACATCGGCGTCCATCCACGCGGGAAAACGTTCGCGATGCGCCAGCAGCGGGGCCGGATCGAGCGTCACCGTGACCACCTGCTCCTGTGCGCCAAGCTCCACCAGGGGCTCGCCGACGGGATCGATGACTGTACTGTCGCCGGCGTAGGGGATGTCGTTGCCATCCACGCCGACCCGGTTCACGCCGACCACGTAACTGAGGTTCTCGATCGCCCGCGCACGCAGCAAGGTGCGCCAGGGTTGCCGCCGCGGCGCCGGCCAGTTGGCCACGAACAGGGCCAGGTCATAATCCATGCCGCCATCGGCAGACTCGCGCCTGCGGTTGCGCAGCCATACCGGGAAACGCAGGTCATAGCAGACCTGCGGCAGGATCCGCCAGCCGTTCAATGTCGCGATCAGGCGTTCATTGCCGCCGCCATAACGGGTGTGCTCGCCGGCCATGCGGAACAGATGCCGCTTGTCATACTGCGCAAAGCTGCCGTCAGGCCGTACCCACAGCAAGCGGTTGAAGACGGTGTCATTCTCGCGTATCGCCACGCTGCCGCAGATCACGGCACCGACCTCGGCCGCCAACGCCCGCAACCAGGGCACGCCCTCCCCATCCATCGGCTCGGCCGCACTGCGGGTGTCGTTGCTGAAACCGGACAGGAACGTCTCCGGCAGCACGATCAGATCGCTGCTCCCGACCGCGCGTATCAACGTACCGTAATAATCCCGATTGGCCGGGGCGTCGTGCCACCGCGTAGCGCCCTGCACCAGGGAAACCTTGAGAGGCTGCATGGTCATAGCCGACACAACCGCTCTGCGGCGGCCTCCATGGTGGCATCGCTCTTGGCGAAGCACAGGCGCAGCAAACGCGTGCCGGGTGCGCTGGCATAAAACGGCGTCAGCGGGATCGCCGCCACGCCACCCTCCTCGACCAGCCAACGGCTGAACGCCAGATCGTCCTCATCGCGGATCGCCGAATAATCGACCAGCTGAAAATAGCCGCCCGGCACGTCGAGCAACTTGAAACGCGACGGAGCGAGCAGTGCGCGAAACCGGTCACGCTTGGCCTGGTAGAAGGCCGCCAATTCCAGATAATGCGCCGGATCGCTGGCCATGAATTCGGCAAACGCCACCTGCGCGGGGTGGAAGGTGCAGAAGGTGAGGTACTGGTGCACCTTGCGGAATTCTGCCGACAACGATGCCGGCGCCACGGCGTAGCCGACCTTCCAGCCGGTGCAGTGATAGGTCTTGCCGAACGAGGACACCACGATGCTGCGTTCGGCCAATTCTGCATGGCGCAGCACGCTCTGGTGGGCGCCTTCGTAGACGATGTGCTCGTACACCTCATCGGACAGCACCACGATGTCGGTGTTGCGCGCGATCGCCGCCAACTCCTCCAGGTCGACCGCCGACAGCACCGCGCCGGACGGGTTGTGCGGGCTGTTGATCAGGATCATGCGGGTCTTCGGCGTCACCGCATCGCGCACGCGCTGCCAATCGATCGCGAACGTCGGCACGGTCAGCGGGATGTGCACCGCGCGGGCGCCCTGCAGCTCGATCGCCGGTTCGTAGCAGTCGTAGGCCGGATCGAACACGATCACTTCCTCACCTGCGCGAACGGTCGCCGCGATGGCGGCGAAGATCGCCTCGGTGGCGCCGGAGGTGACCGTGATATCGCTGTCCACATCGACCTCGCGCTCGTACAGGCGTTCGGTCTTGATCGCGACCTGCTCGCGCAGTGCCGCCGTGCCGTGCATCGGCGCGTACTGGTTGCGGCCTTCGTTCATCGCCCGGGTCAGCGCATCGCGCAGCCCCTGCGGCGGCTCGAAATCAGGAAAGCCCTGGCCCAGGTTGACCGCCTTGTGCTGTAGCGCCAGCTGGCTCATCACGCTGAAGATCGTGGTGCCGACTTTCGGCAGCTTGGTCTCAATCATCATCAATCTGGCCGTTTGGATATCCATGACGCCGCCAGCGTAGCGCATCGTTGCTGTGCGATGCATCAAGTGCGCGGCAATGCTTCCAGCGGACGTTTTCGGCATTGCTCATGCTTGCACAAGATGGTTTCCGGCAGGCGCTCCGCGAGATAATCGACCCGTGCCCGCACACCCGGCAACACGCCGTGCCGACTGGGCCTCGCGATGCACCGTCGCCCGGACGAACGCAGGCATTTCGTGGCGTCGCGCGGGCCATGCCGCTGGATATCACCGGCGCAAGGCGACACACTGGCGACCATTCGACTCACGGACGCCATCGCATGAAATGGTTGCTGCGCGTGCCTTCACTTGTCTTGCTGTTGGTGGTCGCACCGCTCAGCCAGGCGGCCGACCTGCTGGTCAGCCACGTCAACGGCTACACGCTGGACAGCCGCGGCAGACTACAGCACTTCGAGGCCTTGCTGATCGATCAAGGCAAGGTGGTCGCCACCGGCAGCGACGCCGAACTGGCCACCCGCGCGGGCGGCGCCAAGGTGATCGATGGCCATGGCCATACTCTGCTGCCGGGCCTGATCGACGCCCACGGCCACGTGCTCGAACTGGGTTACGCCCGCAACAGCGTCGACCTCACTGGCACGCGCTCGCTGGAGCAAGCGTTGGCCAAGGTGAAGGCGTATGCCGACGCGCATCCGGACGCGGCATGGATACGCGGCGGCGGCTGGAACCAGGAAATCTGGAAACTCGGGCGCTTTCCCACTGCCGGGGAACTGGACGCCGTCGTCTCCCATCGCCCGGTCTGGCTGAGCCGCGTCGACGGCCATGCCGCATGGGCAAATACTGCAGCGATCAAACTGGCCGGCGTCAGCAAGGCCACACGAGACCCCAGCGGCGGGCGCATCGAGCGTGATCCGAACGGCGATCCCGCCGGAGTGTTTGTCGATGGCGCCACTGATCTGATCGACGCCAAGGTTCCCCATCCGACCGCGCAGGAAAGGGCTGCAGCGCTGGACACCGCACTGGCTGAAATGGCCCGCGTCGGCCTGACCGGGGTTGGCGATGCCGGCATCGATCTGGAGGACTACCAGCTCTATCGGCAATACGCCGACGTGCACAAACTGACCGCGCGCATCTACGCGATGATCCGCGGCACCGGTGACGCTTTCGATGCGATCAGCAAGGACGGTCCGTTGATCGGCTACGGCAATGACTTCCTCACCGTGCGCACAGTCAAGTTGTTCGCCGACGGCGCGCTGGGCAGCCGCGGCGCGGCGATGCTGGCGCCCTACTCCGACGATCCACACAATCGTGGCCTGCTGTTCATGCCACCCGAGGTGATGACGGTGAAAGTCGGCAAGGCATTCGACAAGAGCTACCAGGTCGCCATCCACGCGATCGGCGACCGCGCCAATCGCGAAGTACTGGACAGCTACGCCGCCGCATACAGATCCCACCCTGACGCCATCGCCCTGCGCAACCGCGTCGAACACGTACAGATCGTGTCACTTGGGGACATCCCACGCTTCGTGTCGCTGCACCTGATCGCCTCGATGCAACCCACCCACGCCACCTCGGACATGAACATGGCGGAGGATCGGACCGGTCGCGAGCGCCTCAAGGGCGCGTATGCATGGCGGCGCTTTCTCGATCAGGGCACGGTGATCGCGGCGGGTTCGGACTTCCCGGTCGAATCACCCAATCCGTTCTACGGCCTGTATTCGGCGGTGACCCGCCAGGACCACCAGGGCCAACCACCAGGCGGTTGGCACGCGGATCAGGCCATGACGCTTGCCGAAGCATTGCGCGCCTTCACCCTCGATGCAGCGTACGCCGAGCATGCGGAACAGACGCTCGGTACGCTCGAGCCGGGCAAGTGGGCCGACTTCATCCTGGTCGACCACGACATCTTCAAGGACCCGCCAAGTCGGCTGTGGGACACCCGGGTGCTGCAGACCTGGGTCGCCGGCAGGCAAGTTTACTCCGTAACGGAGTAAGTCGCCCGAACCCCACCGACATCATCGAAGGCCCGGCCGCGAAGTCGGCGGCTTACTGGTGCGGCGGATCCGCGAAGATCGTCGTCGCGTTGGCAAGACGCCCGTCAGAGCCCCTGCGTTCTGCCATCGGATGATCCCTGTCCGCCACGCCAATCAGCCCGTGCCACTCGGCAGCTTTCCACGGCTACCCGGCAGTTACCCGGTCATCTACCCATAGGCCATCAGTCATGTTCCGAAGTGCTGCTTTGGCTATTGACGACCAAAAACTTAGTGTTATAGTTCACTACAACACCACACAACGAGATCACCAAGGAGGCTTGCCATGAAAGCGTACAAACTGATTGCTGCGGCCGCTGCCGTCCTGCTCACCATCGCAAGCCTGCGTGTCGTGCTCTACGACGTCGATGCCTTGCCGCCAACCAGCGCAACCCACATCGCCCCGACCACCCATGTCACCAACCTGGCGCCGGTCGTGGTCCATCCCAGCGCCGCCGACAAGCGGGCTGCGGCGCTGATCGGGGACAACACCGGCCTTGACCTGATGACGCTGCCGGATGGCTCGGACGACTCCGCCGATGCCCCGGCCCAGCAGCTGAGCCTGCTCGGCTCGCAGTTGGTGATGCCCTACTATTCGTTTGGCAAAAAGTTCGGCCGCATCACGAAGGAATAACGATGACCATCACCTGGAACGACAGCGTCCCGATCTATCGCCAACTGCACCAGCGTGTGGTGGCGATGATTCTGGATGGCGCCTTGAACGAAGGTGACGCGCTGCCGTCGGTACGCCAGGTCGCGGCGGATTACCAGATCAACCCGCTGACCGTATCGAAGGCGTATCAGGAATTGGTCGATGAACAACTGGTCGAGAAAAGGAGGGGTCTGGGCATGTTTGTCATCGAGGGCGCGCGCGATGCGTTGCTGAAATCGGAACGCGAGCGCTTCCTGCGCGAGGAATGGCCAGTGCTGCATGCCCGCCTGCGGCGGCTGGGACTGGATCTGAAGACACTGATGCGCGAAGCGGACAGCCACAAGGAGAAACACGTATGAGCGCGGTCATTTCAGCCAGCGGCCTGAGCAAACGGTACAAGTCGACGCTGGCGCTGGACAAGGTCAGCTTCCAGATCGAGCCGGGCCGCATCGTCGGCCTGATCGGCCCCAACGGTGCCGGCAAGACCACCGCGCTGAAGGCGATCCTTGGCCTTACCGACTTCAGCGGCGAACTCAACGTGCTGGGTTTCGATCCGCGCAAGCAACGCGACAAGCTGATGGGCGAAGTCTCCTTCATTGCCGACGTGGCCGTGCTGCCGCGCTGGATCAAGGTAAGTCAGGTGGTCGACTTCGTTGCCAACGTGCATCCGCGCTTCGATCGCGCCAAGTGCGAGGCGTTCCTGGCCCGTACCAGGCTGCAGCCGAATCAGCGCGTGCGACAGATGTCCAAGGGCATGATCGTGCAGTTGCACCTGGCTCTGGTGATGGCGATCGATGCCAGGCTGCTGATCCTGGACGAACCCACCCTGGGCCTGGATATCCTCTACCGCAAGCAGTTCTACCAGAGCCTGCTGGAGGACTACTTCGACGAAAACAAGACGATCATCGTCACCACCCACCAGGTCGAGGAAGTCGAGCACATCCTCACTGACCTGATGTTCATCCGCGACGGCAAGATCGTGCTGGATGCGGACATGGACGCGGTCGGCGAGCGCTTCATCGAGGTGATGGTCAATGCCGACAAGGCAGACGCCGCCCGCGCGTTGAAACCGCTGGACGAACGCCAGGTCTTCGGCAAGAGCATATTTCTGTTTGACGGTGTCGGACGCGCGCAGCTGGAAGCCATGGGCGAAATCCGCCGGCCGTCCATCAGCGACCTGTTCGTCGCCACCATGAAGGGAACCTACGCATGAAAACCTCCACGACGAATACCTTGTTCTGGCTGGTCAAGCGCGAGTTCTGGGAACACCGCGGCGGCTTCTTCTGGGCCCCGGTCATCACCGGTGGCATTTTCGTGGTACTCAACATCATGGGCATCATCACCGGCGAGGTGTTTGGCGCCCGGAACGGGCTCAATCTGTCATTCGGCGGCAGCGGGAGCGACATGCGCGAGCTGACCCGGGCACTGGACCAGCAATCCATGGACACCGTCGGCGCCGGCCTGGACATGGTGATGTATTCGTCCACCATGATCTTGGGCATCATCCTGGGCTTCGTGGTGTTCTTCTACTGCCTCGGCGCACTCTACGACGACCGCCGGGACCGCAGCATCCTGTTCTGGAAATCGCTGCCGATCTCGGACACCGCCACTGTGCTGTCCAAGGTCATCGCCGCCACTGTGGTCGCCCCGTTCATCACCGTGGTCGCGGGCGCGCTGACCGGCATCCTGATGCTGCTGACGTTCGCGATCGCGCTGTCCCTGCATGATGTCAGTGTGTGGCACTTGCTGAGCCTGTCGCACCCACTGCAAGTGATCGGCAATATGCTCGGCTCGATCCCGTTGTACCTGCTGTGGGCATTGCCCACCGTAGGCTGGCTGCTGCTTTGCTCGGCCTGGGCGCGCAGCAAGCCGTTCCTGTGGGCGGTGGCCTTGCCGGTGGCGGTCGGTATCGTGATCGGCTGGTTCAACCTGCTGGGTACCGTGAACGTGTCCAACAACTGGTACTGGCGCGATGTTGCTGCGCGCATCCTTGGAAGCGTGTTTCCGGGCGGCTGGTTCAGCAAGGTCGGTGGGATCGGTGGCCACAATGCGGCCGATCTCCTGTCCAGTGTGAGCATAAGCCGCGCATACACGGCGCTGGCCGCGCCCAACCTCTGGATCGGCGTGGCAGCCGCCATCGTCATGCTGGCCGGTGCGGTCTGGTTCCGCCGCTGGCGCGACGACAGTTGAGTGAGACAACGCATGGGCTCGCGGGCCCATGCGTGCTGCGCAATGCATTCGACTTGCCCATTACCGCACACTACCGTTGAGAAGGCGTCCCATGTCACTACGCTCCCTGCTCGGCCTGCTGCTGATAACCGGTCTGATGGTCGGCTGCGGCAACAACTCGGTAAGCAGTTTCGGCGGCTCTGTCATCGCCAATGGTGCGATCACGGTCAAACACAACAAAGTCACGCTGCGGGTTGCTGACGCACCGAATGCGGTCATCGATGCCGGTGGAACACTGCGCGTGGACAGCAAATCCGTAGCGACCAACCCTGCGCAGCGCGAGTTGCTGAAGCAGTACTACCTCGCCGCTACTGCCGTGCGCGAGCACGGCATCGCCACCGGCAAGGCCGGAGTCGCGTTCGCCGCCGAGTCGGTCAAGGATGCGATCTCCAGCGCACTCAGCGGTGACGAAGGCAAGACCAAAGAGCGTGCGGCAACCGGCTCGAACAAGGTCGTGCAGGCAGCGATGAAGATCTGCCTGGATCTGGCCAACATCCGCACCACGCAGGACAGCCTCGCCGCACAACTTCCGGCATTCAAACCCTATGCCGACATCATCCAGGCCGATGCCGCCCACTGCCGCAAGGGCAACGACGACTGAGCAACGATTGTTCTGGCCCGCACACCTGGTGGACCAGGGCCGTCATGCTTGCGGCACCTTTGTTCTCCCGCGCAGTGAAGGCCTCGCCCGTCAACGCCATCAGATCGAGCATCTTTCTCAACCCGTCACAGGAAATCGACATGCGCATCTTCCCGCCACTCACGATGTTTGTGCTTGCAGCCGGTCTGGCGGGCTGTGGCAACTACAGCGACCACGACACAATAACCAGTTACCTCAGCATCCACGACGGCAGCGTGGCGGTTCACGCGCCGGGTCGAGCCGATGCTGACATCAGCGCGGCGGGCGACTTGAGCATCGATGGCACCACCGTCACGGTGACGCCTGCGCAGCGCAACTTGCTCAAGCATTACTACAACACCGCACTGACCCTGCGCGATCACGGCATTGCCGCTGGCAACGCGGGTATCGCGACGGCAGGAAAGGCGATCAGTAGCGTCGCTTCCGGCCTGGCCAGCGGCGACACCGACAAGATCGACAGTGAAGTGACTGCCCGTGTTGCCAAGGTGGATGCCAAGGCAAATCTTGTATGCGACGATCTGGCCGAGCTCCAGTCAACCCAGAAGACACTGGCCGCGCAGCTTGCCGCTTTTCAGCCGTACGCGTTGATAAAGAGCCACGAGGCTGAAGATTGCCGGGGCAACGTGAAGCATCGAGATTGAACAGGCAGTCGCGATGCCTACCTCCGGATTCAACGGGGCCAGCAAGTCCCGCTACTCTCCTCACTGCTCGTTTGCCGTTTTCTCTGATTGATCCGGGCGGTCCGACACCATGTAGGAGTTCGCTTGCGGGCCATGCCTTTGGCCTGATTCACCCGCATCAAATCAGGAGCATCGCCCGCAAGCGGGCTCCTACAAGTACGTTTCGAGTCAGTTGTGGATGCCGCCGCGGGTCAGCGTCATCGGATCGAGTAACTTTTTCAGCTCCTCCTTCGACAGCCCGGTGGTCTCCAGCGCCACATCCATGATTGGGCGATGCTCCTTGTAAGCTTTCTTGGCCGTCGCCGCACCCTTCTCGTAACCGATCACCGGGTTCAACGCGGTCACCAGGATGGGGTTCATCGCCAGCGCCTGATTTACGTGCGCCTTGTTGACGGTGAACCCGGCGATCGCCTTGTCCGCCAGCAGCACACTGACGTTGCCAAGGATCTCGATGGACTGCAGCAAGTTGTGCGCGATCAATGGCAGCATCACGTTGAGCTGAAAGTTGCCGGACTGGCCTGCGATAGTGATCGATGCGTCATTGCCGATCACCTGCGCAGCGACCATCGCGGCCGCCTCGGGAATCACCGGGTTGACCTTGCCCGGCATGATCGATGAACCCGGTTGCAGCGCCGGCAATGCGATTTCGCCCAGGCCAGCCAGCGGACCGGAATTCATCCAGCGCAGGTCATTGGCGATTTTCATCAGCGCCACCGCCAGCGTCTTCAGCGCGCCGGACAACTCCACCGCCGCGTCCTGCGCGGCCATACCCTCGAAATAGTTTTCCGCCGACTCGAACTTCACCCTGGTCAGCTTCTTAAGCTGCGCCGCCACGGCCGGGCCGAACTTCGGGTCGGCATTGATGCCCGTGCCCACGGCGGTGCCGCCCTGCGGCAGGCGGCGCATGCGCTTCAATGCATCCTCGATGCGCTCGATCGCCGCAGCGATCTGTGCCGACCAGCCGGACAGCTCCTGGCCGAAGGTGATCGGCATGGCGTCCATCAAGTGGGTGCGACCGGTCTTGGGCGTGTTCTTCAGTTCGCGGGCACGCTTGTCGATCGTTTTCTTGAGGTGCTTCAACGCCGGCAGCAAGTGTTCGCTGGTGGTCAACGTGGCACTGACGTGGATCGCGGTGGGAATCACGTCGTTTGAGCTCTGCCCATAGTTGACGTGGTCGTTCGGGTGCACCTTGGCGCCCGCCGCCACGGCCAGGTGCGCGATCACCTCGTTCGCATTCATGTTGGTGCTGGTGCCTGATCCGGTCTGGAAAATATCGATCGGGAACTGTGCGTCGTACTCACCATCCGCCACCGCCAGTGCGGCCTTGCGGATCGCTGCAGCCTGCCGTTTCTTGAGGTGACCCAACGACAAGTTGACGTCGGCAGCAGCAGCCTTGATCAGGCCCAACGCGCGAATGAACTGGCGTGGCAGGTGCAGGCCGGAGATTGGAAAGTTGTCGATCGCGCGTTGTGTCTGCGCGCCGTACAGCGCATCGCCGGGTACCTTCAATTCACCCATGCTGTCGTGCTCGATGCGATATGTGGTCATGCGCCGTGATCCTGTAGATTGGGGAAAGACAACTTGTCAAAGTAAGCCTGATTCGTGGCAATTCAAGAGCCGCCGCCAATTTGACGCGATCCAACGGCTGGCGACTGCCGTTGTAGAATGCGCGATTCCCTGGCCGTCCGGAAACTTCTCGATGTCTTCCCACGCTCTCACTGCCCTGTCGCCGCTGGATGGCCGCTACGCCAGCAAGGTCACGCCGCTACGCCCGATCTTCAGCGAGTTCGGCCTGATGCATCGCCGCGTGCAGGTGGAAATCGAATGGCTGCTGGCGCTGGCCACCGAACCCGGGATCATCGAACTGCCAGCCTTCGACGCCAGCCAGGTCGCCATCCTGAGAGCCATCGCCGAGGACTTCAGCGAAGTCGACGGCGAGCGGATCAAGGGGATCGAGGCCACCACCAACCACGACGTCAAGGCCGTCGAATATTTCATCAAGGAAAAGATCGGCGCCGACGCCAGTCTGGCCCAGGCGAAGGAATTCGTGCACTTCGCCTGTACCAGCGAGGACATCAACAATCTGTCATACGCGCTGATGCTGCGGGATGCGCGCAGCCACGTGTTGTTGCCGCAACTCGATGCGGTGATCGCCATGCTGCGCGAGCTCGCCCACACCCATGCCGCGCTGCCGATGCTCTCGCGTACCCACGGCCAGACCGCCTCGCCCAGCACGCTGGGCAAGGAAGTCGCCAACGTGGTCGCCCGCCTGGAGCGCCAGCGCAAGCAACTGGTGGCAGTCGAAATTTCCGGCAAGATCAACGGCGCCGTGGGCAACTACAATGCTCACGTCATCACCTATCCAGAGGTGGACTGGCAGGCGTTTTCACGACACTTCGTGGAAAGTCTCGGCCTTGACTACAACCCATACACCACCCAGATCGAGCCGCACGACAACGTGGCCGAATACTGCGACGCGGTGCGCCGCGCCAACATCATCCTGATCGACCTGGCCCGCGACATCTGGGGCTACATTTCGCTGGGCTATTTCAAGCAGACCCTGAAGGCTGGCGAAGTGGGCTCCTCGACCATGCCGCACAAGGTCAACCCGATCGACTTCGAGAACGCCGAAGGCAACTTCGGCCTCGCCAACGCGCTGCTGGGGCATTTCGCGGAAAAGCTGCCGATCAGCCGCTGGCAGCGCGACCTCACCGACTCCACCGTGCTGCGTGCGCTGGGCACCGCGTTCGGCCATATGCTGGTGGCGCTGGAATCGCTGAAGAAAGGCCTGGGCAAACTCACCGTCAACGCCGACCACATCGGCGCCGACCTCGATGCCAGCTGGGAAGTGCTGGCGGAGGCCGTGCAGACCATGATGCGCCGCTACGGCCTGCCGCAGCCCTACGAGCAACTCAAGACACTGACCCGCGGTCACGGTATTACCCGGGATTCCATGCGTGCGTTCATCGACGGGCTTGAACTGCCCGATGACGCGAAGCAACGTCTGCTGGAGCTGACGCCTGGCAGCTATATCGGGCTGGCCGAGAAGTTGGCGGCAAACATCTGAGCGACAGCCGACCGCGTCCACCCACCCCGAACACAAGCGGCCGACATCCGGGATGCCGGCCGCCTGCTGACTTGCTCCAGTCTCACGCTGCCTTTTTTATCAAGCCCTGGGCTTCCATCGCCGCCTGCACCGCCGGTCGGGCGGCAACACGTTGCTGGAACGCGGTCAGCGCCTTGAACTCCGACAGGTCCAGGTCCACGTGCTTCGCCCAGCTGGTTATTGTGAACAGGTAGGCATCCGCGCCGGTGAAGTGCTCACCCAGCAACCAATCCTGTCTTTCCAGCACCGACTCCAACAGCGCATAGCGCTTGTGCAACGCTTCCCTACGCTGCTGCTTCTCCTCGGGCGCAGTATTTGGATTGAACAGCGGGCTGTAGTTCTTGTGCAGCTCGGAGTTGATGTAGCCGAGCATTTCCAGCAGCCGGTAGCGCGGCAGCGTGCCATTGGCCGGGGCCAGACCGCTCTGGGGTTTCTGGTCGGCCAGGTACATCAGGAGTGTAGGGCCCTCGGTCAGCACCTCGCCGTTGTCCAGTTGTAGCGCAGGCACGTAACCCTTCGGGTTGATCTCGAGGTAATCCTGGCCGCTCGCGGTGCGCTTGATCTTGTTGTCGACCTTTTCCAGCTCCAGCGCGATCCCGGCTTCCAGCGCCACGATATGCGGCGACAGTGAACAGGTGCCGGTGGCGTAATAAAGCTTCATGGGCGTGCTCCTTGAGGACGTGTGGGAAACCATCGCCACGCCCCGACGATCCACTGCCCCTGCGGCGCGACATCCCATCAGTATAATGATTGATGGTTACTGATGGATACCATGTAACTGTCAGTTAGTGCCGAATGTGGTATCTCGCCGGTTACCGGCGCCTGCCGGAGGGTGTTGTCATGAGCCTGCCTGTACGCAAAAGCAAAGTCACCACGGCGGCGGTCTGTCCGCTCACCGAGAGCATGGCGTTGCTGCGCGGCGCTTGGGCGCCAAACGTGGTCTGGTACCTCAGCGCCGAACCGCGCCGCTTCGGCGAGCTGCGCCATGACATTCCACGCATCTCCGCACGCGTACTGAGCGCACGATTGCGCGAGCTGGAAGCCCGCGGGCTGGTCATACGAAAGGTGCTCGACACCTCGCCGCCATCCGCGGAGTACGCCTTGACCGAACTCGGCCGGGAACTGTTGCCTGCAATTCGCGCCCTGGCCAGCGTGGGCCAGAAGTTGATTGCGCAAGGGGACGTTGCCGGAACGGGCAAGGTCAAACCTCGTCGCAGCCTTCGTTGACACCTTCGAACAGGAAGGTCGACAGATAGCGATCACCTTGGCGCCGGGGCAGCCACCGCGCCGCCACCCATCACCAGCACGGCGCGTTGCGACATCGAACCAAAGATCGGGTATAGCTTCATGCGGCAGGCCTGATATGGACCGAAGTGAAGACACGGTCACGCTACCAAGGCATTGCCAGCGCGGCGAATGATTCATGTCCTGGCACTTGTTTCGGCACGACATGAGTGACGGAAAATTTGACATATCATGTGAATGGCCGTATAGACGTCCAATGCAACAGAACATCGATTTTCATAAACCGCCTGTTCCCGGTAATCTGTCCACGCCTCGCCGTGCCTGGCGCGAGGCCGTCATGCGATGTATGCGCGGTCCATCCGCCCATCCCTCCATTGACCACCTACGTCCACGGATCACCGCCCATGACGCTCAATCAGCTGCGCCATCTCATTGCGATCGCCGATTCCGGTCTCAACATCACGCTGGCTGCCGAGCGCATGCACGCGACACAGCCCGGCCTCAGCAAGCAGCTCAGGCAACTTGAGGACGAACTCGGTTTTCAGCTGTTTGTGCGCAAGGGCAAGAGTCTCGACGCGGTGACCCACGCCGGCGAACAGGTGATCGAACGCGCGCGAGTGATCCTGGCCGAAGCAGCGAACATCCGTTCGATCGCGGCCAACCTGCGCAACGAGGCCTTCGGCGAACTGCGTATCGCCACGACCCACACCCAGGCCCGCTTCGCCCTGCCCGCCGCGGTCGCCGCGCTCAACGCCAGCTATCCGCAGGTCAGCGTGCATCTGGAGCCGACCCGCGATGCCGATGTACTGGCCCGTCTGGAAGCGGGCCAGGTCGACCTGGCCATCATCAGCAGTGCCGGTGCCGCGCCCACCTCGGGCATCGCGTTTCCTGCCTACCGCTGGCAGCGGGTGATCGTCACGCCGGACGGGCATCCGCTGGCCGGTCGCGCCGCGCCGCCAACGCTGACCGAGCTGGCTGGCTTGCCGCTGATCAGCTACGACTCATCGTTGCGACCCGAATCATCCCTGCGCCGCGCCTTCGAGGCGGAAGGCCTGACGCCGCACATCGCAATGACAGCCGGCGACGCCGACCTCATCAAGACCTATGTGCGCGCCGGACTTGGCGTCGGCATTCTCGCCGAAATGGCCATGCACGATCGCGACGCCGATCTGCACGTCCTGCCCGCCGACCACCTGTTCGCGCCGTGTACGACCTGGGTGGTACTGCGTCGCGACAGCATTCCGCGCGAGTACACCCTGGCATTCATCCAGTTGTTCGCGCCGCACCTCGGACGGCGCGAGGTGAGCCGGGCAATAGCGGGAGAACCGCGGGACAGCGCATGGACGAATGTGCCGCACTGGCGCGACCGCAGCGTCTCGCGAAAGCTGCAAACGGCTTGACCGAACCTCCAGACAACCTTTCGTGCACAGCGACGGGCACAGCGGCATCCGTGGACCGTCGTCAATAGAGTTCATGCGCGCGATCAAGGCGACGGGAAATGCACGCGCCGAACGTCACTTTTGACGCTGCGCATCCACGCGCGAGCGTGATTTTCGGGGAATTTCACCGACAAACAACCCATGCGCGCAAATTTGGGGCGTACACGCGTTGACCACGCCGTGTCTCAAGTCGCAGCAGGATCGCTGTCGAACAGACATGTGTCGGTTCCTGGTCCCAGGCGTTGGCGCTCCCGACCCATTTGGCAAGTATCTTGCTACTCGATTTCATCAGACGCGTCAGCCCCCCGCTGGCGGCAAACCCCGATGAAAACAGCACGGCAAGAGCAAGCGAGAGATGCGCAAGGCGACATATCAACGTATTCAGGGCAAGCGTTACACCTATGAGATCAGGTACGACCACGCGGGCTATGAAGTGAGCAGAAACGGGCGGGTCAAGAAGATTGGCCTCGTACTCCGGACCCTCGACGAATCCTTCCTCACCCGCGATGAAACCAATGATCGCGGCCTGTTCTCCGCCGAACTCGACATCGAGGGCCTGATCGGGATGGATGAGTAGGGCGGAGCCCGGCGACCCGACCAGGCATCTCGCACGACTCGCCGACGACGTGAACGCCGCTGCCGTCATATCGCGCTCCCGCCACATGGATTGCGCCGTGCCACCGGACCGCCTAGGCTCGCCTTTTCATCCGGAGGGAAGGTTGACCATGGGCTCATTTCGCGCAATCACGCTGCTCGCGGCCATCGCGGCTACCCTTCTGGTCGGCTGTTCGCCTGACGAGGCAACTTCCGCCCGGGTGACAGCGCCTTCTGCCGCATCGACGACTGCGGCGCCTGCGACCGACCAAGGTGCGGCACTTGCCGAATCGGTGGACAGCTTCATCAACGGCTATTTCCAGCACAACCCGGTCTTTGCTGCCAGCGCCGGCAAGCACGAGTTCGACGGCAAGTTGCCGGACTACAGTCAGAAAGGCATGAAGTCCACCGTCGACTGGCTGCACACACAACACAAGGCATTCGCCGCCTTCACGGACGACCAGCTCGATGCGCAGGCGCGCTTCCATCGCGACTACGTACTGGCGGTGATCGACGGCCAGTTGTTCTGGCTGGAGGATTCCGGCGCACCCTCCAAGAACCCCACGTTCTACACTGGCGACCTGTCGCCCAGCATGTACCTGACCCGGCCGTACGCGCCATTGGCGCAGCGCATGACAGCCTTCGTCAGCTACGAGGAGGCATTGCCCACGGCGCTGGCGCAGATCAAGGCCAACCTCAAGCTGCCGCTGCCCGAGTCCTACATCGATGTAGGCGTCAATTCGTTCGCTGGTTTCGCCAGCTTCTTCAAGACCGACGTGCCGGGCATCTTCGCGGACGTCAAGGACGACGCCCTGCAGGCACGCTTCAAGGCCAGCAACGCCGCCGCCATCAAGGCCTCACAGGAACTGGCCGACTGGCTGGAGGCGCAGAAGCCCCACGCCACCCAGGACTTCGCCCTGGGTGGCGAGAAGTTCTCCAGGATGCTGCACGCGACCGAGCGGGTCGACCTGCCGCTGGATCAGCTCAAGGCGATCGGCGAGTCGGATCTCGCCCGCAACCTCGCGGCACTCAAGGCTGCCTGTGACAAGTTCGCCCCCGGCCAGTCGCTGACGGCCTGTGTGGCCAGGGAAAGTGCCGACAAGCCCGTCGGCGGGGCCGTCGAGGGCGCACGCAAGCAACTTGTCAGCCTGCGCCAGTTCATCGTCGACAAGGACCTGGTCAGCATTCCCGGCACCGAGCAGGCCAAGGCCGAGGAAGCGCCGCCGTTCAACCGCTGGAACTTCGCCTATATCGAGATTCCCGGCCCCTACGAAAAGAATTTGCCCTCGGTCTATTACATCGCCCCACCAGACCCCAGTTGGAGCAAGGCCGACCAGGCCGCCTACGTGCCGGGCAAGGCCGCGCTGCTGTTCGTCTCCTCACATGAGGTATGGCCCGGCCACTTCCTGCAGTTCCTGCATGCCAACCGGGCACCATGGAAGTTCGGCCAACTCTTCGTCGGCTACGCCTACGCCGAAGGCTGGGCGCATTACGCCGAAGAGATGATGTTCGACGCCGGCGTCGACGACGCCACGCCCGAAGTCCACATCGGCCAACTCACCAACGCCCTGCTCCGCGACGTGCGCTACCTCTCCGCCATCGGCCTGCACAGCGGCGGCATGAGCATCGCCCAGTCCGAGCAGATGTTCCGCGACAAGGCCTTCCAGGACCCCGGCAACACGCGCCAGCAGGCCGCCCGCGGCACCTACGATCCGGCCTATCTCAACTACACCATGGGCAAGCTGATGATCATGCAGCTGCGCCAAGACTGGATCGCTGCGCATCCGGGGCCGAATGCGCTGAAGACGTTCCACGACCAGTTCCTGAGCTATGGCGGGCCGCCGATTCCACTGGTGCGGCAGCAGATGCTGGGTGGGGAGGTGGCGGCGAAGTTGTGGACGAAGGGCGAAGCGGTGGATGCGCAGGCAGCTGTGGCAACCAGGTAGCCCGGAGCGCGGTGGTCGGCATGCCGACCACCGCCACTTGAAAAGCGTTACTCCGGCTTCGACACAAGCGAGGGCATGGAAACGCTGCCGGATAGTTCAACGACGACCATGCATTTGTGCGGCTACAAAGCTGCGCAACACGTCGTTGATCCGCGTCTGATAGCCCGTGCCGCCATCCTTGAAGTAATCAAGCACGTCCCGGTCGATACGCAAGGTCACCTGCGCCTTCGGCTCGTTGCGCACGGGGCGATGCGTGGCCCAGAACTCCGGCGACAGAGCGGGAATGTCGCTGTAATCGGTCTCGGTATCCGGCTTGTCAGCCACGGCTTGCAGACGCTTGCGCTGCGCGGCGGTCGGTTGCTTCGGATGGTTGGGGTCAAGTTTGTATTTCATGATAGAACGCTCGCTCACGCGCATTGGCCTTGCGGACCGAAATGATGCGGATGACTTCACCGTCGACGCCACGTACGGTATGGGCCACCACCAACAGCACTGGATTCACCCAGCCGATGCTCAACCAGCGCTCCTCTCCGTACTCGTCGCGATCATCAACCAAGTCGACGCGCACCGGATCGAGGAACACTTGCGCGGCGTCCTCGAACGCGACGCCATGTTTGCGCAAGTTCAGAGCCGCCTTGGCGTTGTCCCACTCGAAGTCCATATCCTTGGGTTCTTGGACGTGTAGTTACGTAATGTAGTTATGCCGGGCTCGCCTGTCAAATGTCAGGCGCCACGTGGTAAGGCAAGACCTGACCCTGAGGTCGTGACCCTAAGGTAGCAAGGTCGCAGATAAGTGGCTCTGACCCGGATAACACACGCTTTACCGGCGTGGCCTGATACGTATAACGCGCCCTCGGCCATACGTTGCCTCTGGCCCGCGAGTCTGGCCCGATTCGACCAGCGTCAGGCAATAGCCGACGCTTCACGTCAGATGGAACCGACTGCGGTGCACTAGCGATGGCTATCTTCAGCTTTGCTCTCGCTAGGCCTATCTGAGAAGATGCGGAACCAATCGATCGTACGACGTGCGCTGGATCTGAAGCGCGCGAAGCTGAGGCTCGCATGAAAACAAAACCGCTGCGCGAAATCACGAAGGATGAGCTACAGCGATTTCTGCAGGCAAAAACTAACGGTGATGCGTGCATGTCTTGCGGCCAGAGCACTTGGATTTTTGATGGGGGGTCTGAGGGGCTTTACCCCGGATGGATATGGGGTTCGCCGAAGCCGACGGAGCATACGTTGCAATATCTCGATCCAAGCAAAACTGCTGTTCCGCTGCTGGTGATGACGTGTATCAATTGCGGCTTCCAACGAGCGCATGACGTACACATCGTTGCCGGCTGGATCGACGACCATCCGGAACGCGGCGAAAAGTGATGACCGTTCATAATGGCCCCTGGGGTGATCTCACTCCTAGAGAGCCGCAAGAGCTTGTCAAGCGAGGCGGCCCACCCCATGATGGCGACATGGAGGCTCGCGTCGCTAAGCTGGAAGAAACGATGGCTTCGGTCCGTGAGCGCCTTGTCGCGATCGAGACGAAACTCGACAACGTGGACAAGTCGATGTGCACGAAGGCCGACATGAACGCGCTGGAATCGACGTTGATAAAATGGTTCATGGCCACGGCTCTCATTCTCGCTTCGCTCGCATTCACAGCCGCAAAGTTCATCCACTAACGAAGAATGTGCGATCAAGACCGCTCTGACAGCGCGCCACGAAGTGATGACGAAGCCGGGTAGGTATTCTCAAACCATACTCAAAAAAAAGCCTCGTATTTCAGAGGCTTATTATATTACTTGGCGGAGAGAGTGGGATTCGAACCCACGGAAGGTTTGACCCTTCGCCGGTTTTCAAGACCGGTGCCTTCAACCGCTCGGCCATCTCTCCTGAATCTTGCCGCAGCCTCTACGCCGCGCGCAGTACAGCAGTCCTGTCCGGGGACCCTCGCCTGCCACTCCGGAACCGCGGTTGCGCAGTTTATCAGGAATGTTGCGCGGGTCGGCGCTGGCTACCGCTTCTTCGACAACACCTGCTGGCAGCCGATCAGGAACAGACTGGCGACATGCTCGGCCTTGTCCCATCAACCTGACGGCGCCCCGCCGCAACATTCATGCAATACGGTCCAGCCCACCCATGTACGGACGCAGTGCCTCGGGAATGTCGATCGAGCCATCCTCGTTCTGACAGTTCTCCATCACCGCGATCATGGCGCGGCCAATGGCCAGACCTGAGCCGTTCAAGGTGTGTACCAGCTCGGGCTTGCCGGTGTCGGTGTTGCGTACCCGGGCTTGCAGGCGGCGTGCCTGGAAGTCTTCGCAATTGGAGCAACTGGAGATCTCGCGGTAGGTCTGCTGACTGGGTAGCCACACTTCGAGATCGTAGGTCTTGACCGCGGTGAAGCCCATGTCGCCGCTGCACAACAGCATCTTGCGATAAGGTAGGCCGAGTCTTTGCAGCACTTTCTCCGCGTGACCCACCATTTCCGCAAGTTGTGCATGGGACTGATCCGCGCGCACGATCTGCACCATCTCGACTTTCTCGAACTGGTGCTGGCGGATCATGCCGCGGGTGTCGCGGCCGTAACTGCCGGCTTCGGCGCGGAAGCACAGGGTGTGTGCGGTCATCCGCAGCGGCAGCGCGTCGGCTTCCTGGATGGTGTCGCGCACCAGGTTGGTCAGCGGGACTTCGGCGGTGGGAATCAGGTAGCGCTTCGCTTCGCCAACTTCGGTCGCGAACAGGTCCTCCTCGAACTTCGGCAGTTGCCCAGTGCCTTGCATGCTGTCCGCATTGACGATCACCGGCACGTTGCATTCGAGGTAGCCGTGCTCGCTGGTGTGCAGGTCGAGCATGAACTGGCCGAGTGCCCGGTGCAGGTGCGCCAGCTGGCCGCGCAATACGGTGAAGCGTGCGCCGGAGAGCTTGGCGCCGGCGTCGCCGTCGAGCCAGCCGTGGCGCGCGCCCAGCTCGACGTGATCCTTCACCTCGAACTCGAAGTTGCGCGGCGTACCCCAGCGGCTGACCTCGACGTTGTCGTTCTCGTCCTTGCCGACCGGCACGGAGTCGTGCGGAAGGTTCGGAATGCCCAGGGCGATATCGGCGAGCTTCGCCTGGACCTCGGCCAGCGCCTGTTCGTTTGCCTTGAGCTGGTCGCCGAGGCCGGCGACTTCCGCCAGCAGAGGTGCCACGTCCTCGCCTTTGGCCTTCGCCTGGCCGATCACCCTGGAGCGCGTATTGCGCCGGTTCTGCAACTCCTGCGTTTCCATTGCCAGTTGCTTGCGCGAATTCTCCAATGCCTCGATCGCCGGCACGTCGAGCATGTAGCTGCGGGTTTCGGCGAGACGTGCGGCAGTTTCGACGAGGCGCGAACGCAGCAGGGCGGGGTCCAGCATGATCGGTGTCCAGATGACGGCTTGAACCGTGAATTATCGCTGCGGCGTGGCTGTCGCCGCAATGCGAGTTGCCATTGGCGTGCAGGCTTGATCCCTCCCTGGCCCTGCCCGGCTTCACGTAGGGAAGGTAGAAATTCATGTTCGCAGGGAAGAATCGGTACGCGTCAGTTGGCCGGCTTGCGCTCACCGCGGCCCAGCCACCAGGCCATGGCGGCGCCGGCCAGCAGCCAGCCGATCAGCTGCTCGGCCAGAGTAGCCAGGGTGAAGTCCAGCGGAAAGCGATACCAGTTCCAGTAGGGCAACGTGGTGCTGAGCCACGCAAACACTGCCGCGGCAGCTGCAGCGGCAAGGCGCTGGCGGAAACTCAGTGCAGCCAGCCCCATCACGAACGCCAGGCTCAGTGCAGCCAGCGTGCTGGATGCCCATTGCCGTCCGATCTGTGGACCCATTTGCGTCATGTCGGTGCCCCGTGGCTGATAGACCACCCACGCATACGGCGAGCGCACGGCCTTGATCGAATAGGCCCTGACCATGGCCGGATCAGCCATCTGCTTCGAATCGAGCGAGGGCAGCAGGTACACGCCAGCCCGGTCGCCCAGTCCTTCCTGCAAGCCACTGAGCGCCACATTCTCGTTGGTCGGCAACCGCTCGCCCACCTCGCCCAGGCCCAGCACCGTATGTGCGGCCACGCCCCAAAGAAACATCACGATGCCACCGATCAGGCCAGCTATGAGTACGCGCATGGTCCGCTCCTCCACATGTTGGTGAATCGAATCTATGCCGCGCGTTGAAAGCCGCGCAAGGGTTGGCGCAGCACCATCAGCTGATCTCGCCGGCATGGCCTGGAGCACCGCCGGCGAGCGGGATCTACCGACCCATCGCCCCACCTTGCCGTAGGAGCCTGCTTGCAGGCGATGCTCTCTGGTCGGACATCAGAGCAAAAGCATCGCCCGCGCGCGGGCTCCTACGGGTTGCGGGCCTTTGCGCGCGCGACGCGAAGTGCGAGCAGCTTTTCGCGCAACTGCAGTTCCAGTCCACGCTCCACTGGCTCGTAGAACACGGTGCCTTCGAGGCCTTCGGGCAGGCATTGCTGATCCAGCGCGATGCCGCCTTCGGCGTCGTGGTCGTATTGGTAGCCCTTGCCGTAGCCAAGGCCTTTCATCAGCTTGGTCGGCGCGTTGCGCAGGTGCATCGGCACTTCCAGCGTGCCACCCTCGCGGATGGCGGCGCGCGCCTTGTTGTAGGCCATGTAGGCGGCGTTGCTCTTGGGTGAGATCGCCAACCAGATGGCCAGCTGGGCCAGGCCCAGTTCGCCTTCGGGGCTGCCCAGGCGCTCGTAGGTATCCCAGGCGTCCAGCGCCATGCGCCAGGCGCGTGGCTCGGCCAGGCCGACGTCTTCCACCGCCATGCGGGTCATCCGCCGGGCCAGATACTTCGGATCGACGCCACCGTCAAGCATGCGGCACAGCCAGTACACCGCGGCATCCGGGTCCGACGAACGCACGGATTTGTGCAATGCCGAGATCTGGTCGTAGAACTGCTCGCCCTGCTTGTCGAAGCGCCGGGTGCGGTCGGCCAGGACCTGGCTCAGCGTGATTTCGTCGATCCGCCCGCCATCGGCCAGCTCGGCGGCGATTTCCAGCAAGGTCAGTGCGCGACGCACGTCGCCATCAGCAGCCTGTGCAATCGAGCCCAGCGCCGGCTCGCCCACCTGCAGTTGCAGTCTGCCGAGACCACGTTCATCGTCGGTCAGCGCGCGTTTCAACGCAGCAATGATGTCATCGGTGGAAACCGGCTCCAGCACATGCACGCGACAACGCGACAGCAGCGCGGAGTTCAGTTCGAATGAGGGGTTCTCGGTGGTCGCGCCGATGAAGATGATCACGCCGCGCTCGATATGCGGCAGGAAGGCGTCCTGCTGGGTCTTGTTGAAGCGGTGCACCTCGTCGACGAAAAGCACGGTGCGCCGGCCCTGGGCGAAATTCAGTTCGGCTTCCGCCAGTGCCTTGCGTACGTCCGGCAACCCGGAGAGAACGGCCGAAATCGCCCGGAAATCCGCCTCGGCACAGCGCGCCACCAGCAGGGCCAGGGTGGTCTTGCCGCAACCGGGCGGCCCCCACAGCACCATCGAGTGGATCTTGCCCGCCTCCAGTGCGCGGCGCAGCGCCTTGTCGGCGCCGACCAGGCGTTGCTGGCCGACGATCTCGTCGAGACTGCGCGGACGCATCCGCTCGGCCAATGGCTTGAGCGCTTCGGATTCGCCGAAAAGGCCGTGCTGGCCCGGCGTGAGGGCATGGGACATCGCCACATCATAAGGCATGCGCTACCCCGCGGCAGAGCCTTCTTGCGCAGCAGGTTTGCCGTTATGATGGCCCGGGCTGGGGCGCGGATTCGATCCGCAAGGCATGCCGGGGGGACGCGTCAGTAGTGATCGTGCATAGATGTGTTCATCGTGCCCGCGGCAACGCCACCGCCGCGATCGCCCGGGCGTTCCCCCACGGCAGGCTGCGCTTGGCATGATGAAGCGGCCTCGTCGCCGCCTGGACATGGGCCTGCTGGGCCTCTTCTTGCTGTTGATTTTCCATCTTGGCGCCAGCAGTGCCACGACGCACGACCCCTGGGCGCCGTTCGACGCGCCGTGGTTCGACAAGGTATCCAGTACCGAAGGCCTGCCGCCGGCGATCGTTACCGCGCTGGCACAGGACCGCGATGGCTTGCTGTGGATCGGCACCATGGTCGGACTGGGCCGATACGACGGTTACCGCACGCAGATGTTCGATGCCCGCGGCGGTAGTGGCAAAGGCCTGCCCGACGCCTACGTGCGCTGCCTGCTGGCGCTACCGGACGGCGGCATGCTGGTCGGCACCAACGCCGGTGGTCTGGTGCGCTTCAACCCGGCAACCAACACGTTCCACACTTACCCGGTCGGTGTCCATGGCACCTCGGATGCCAAGATTTATGCACTTGCCGGCGATCATGCTGGTGGCGTGTGGATCGCCACCGAGCAAGGGCTGAACCACCTCGACCTGCATAGCAACGCGATCCGCCACGTAGCCACCGGCCGCGAAACCGCACCGCGCAATTTCACCGTGATGCAGGACCGTGCCGGAAGCCTGTGGCTGGGCAATAACAACGGCTTGTTCGTGCGCCGCGCCGGCAGCGACCGTTTCGTACGCCCGCCCTACCCGTCCGGCACGGTGGCCACCGTACTGGAGAATCAGATCTGGGACATCCATGAAGACAGCGCGGGCCGCCTGTGGGCCGGCAGCGGCCAGGCGGGCGCGGCATACCGCGACACCGATGGGCGATGGCATCCGATACCGGGATTCAGTGGCTATCCAGAGGGCACCCAGCACACCACTGTGCGTGATTTCCAGGAGTACGCGCCGGGCACGATGTGGATCGCCACGGATGGTGGCGGCGTACTGGCCTACCGTCCCGGCGACACGCAAATACGCCGGATCGACCACGATCCGGCACGGGCCTCGTCGTTGCCTGGCAACTCCGTACGTTACATCCTGCGCGATCGCACGGGCAATATCTGGGTGGCCACCGATCTTGGCCTGGCACGCACCTACCCCGGCGCCCGCAGTGCCTTCGCCGTGCTGCCCTCGCCGCTGGAACAGAACGCGCTGAGCGACACCAGTGTAAGGAGCATCTACGTCGACAGTCGCGGCCTCATCTGGATCGGGCTGAGCTCGGGTCGCATCGACATGATCGATCTCGAGGCTGGGCGAATGCATCACCTGCGCCTGGACGGCAGCCAGCTCCACCGCGATATCCAGTCCTTCGTCGAGGCGGCCGATGGCTCGATCTGGGTAGGCACCCAGGGGCTGGCACAAATCGACCCAGATACCCTGGAAATCCGCTCCGCGATCCTGCCGGTACTGGACAACGAACCGGTGCTCAGTCTCGCACGCGAGGGTACCCGGCTACTCATCGGTACCTACGACGGTGTGTATCGTTACGACACGCACACTCAGGTACTCGACCATTTCAGCCACGATCCGCACGACCCCACCAGCCTGGCCAGCGACACCGTGCGCCAGATCGCCCATGTCGGCGATCAATGGTGGTACAGCACATCCCGCGGCATCAGCATCGCCGACGACAGCCACGCGTCTCGTGGATTCCGCAACCTGACTCACCACCGTGGCGATCCAGTCAGCCTGCCCGCCGATTCGGTCAGCGCGGTCACGCAGGATGTACAAGGGCGCCTCTGGGTCAGCACGTCGGGTGGATTGGCCGAGGTCCGCAATGCGGCCTCCCCACGGTTTGCCACCATCGGGGTGGGTCAGGGCCTCACCAGTGACAAGGTCAACAGCGCGCTGAGCGACAATTTGGGCCGCATCTGGGTCAGCACGTCCAGCGGCATCGCCGTGATCGATGCGCGCACCCGTGAAGTGCGCAACCTGGGACCGCGCGATGGCCTGCATATCCGCAGCTATCACTACGCCGACGCCGCCGCGCGCGCGCCGGGCGGCGAGTTGATGTTCGGCGGGATGGGCGGCCTGACCGTGATCCGGCCGGACTGGAAACCCCCACCCAGCCCCGATGCTCCGCTGGCGATCACCTACGCCGTGGTCGGCAATGCCGCGCTGCCGTTCGACAAATTGCCGCGCGACGGGACTTCCGTTCCGCTGGGGGCAGGCAACCGCAACCTGCGCATCGACTTTTCGCTGCTCGATTACCGCACGCCGGAGGAAACCTCCTACAGCTACCGGATGGACGGCCTCGACGACAGCTGGATCGATATTTCGCAAGGCGCGATGCCGAGCGCGAATTACACCAACCTGCCGCATGGCGACTACACCCTGCACCTGCGCGCCAGCATTCATGGCATGCACCCGAAGACCATCCAGACGCGTCTGATCGTTGAAGTTGCCCCCCGCTGGTACGAAACCTGGCTCAGCAAATTGGGCGCGGTAGCGCTGCTGATCGCACTGATGGCGCTCCTTGTACATCTGCGCACGATGTATCTGCGCCGTCAGGCCGCACAACTGCAACAACAGATCAACGAGCACACGCGCGACCTGCGTGCCGCCAACCTGCGCCTGGACGAGCTGGCCAGTACCGACGACCTCACCGGCGTATACAACCGGCGTCGCTTCCTGGAACTGGCGCGGGCGGAGCGCGACCAGGCCCAGGGCCGCTCGGTATGCATCGCGCTGTTCGATCTGGACCGCTTCAAGCGGGTCAATGACACCTACGGCCATCTGGCCGGCGATGCCGTGATCCGCGGCGCGATCGAGGTGATCCGGCAGCACTGCCGCCAAGGAGATCTGCTCGGACGTTACGGTGGCGAGGAATTCGTGTTGTGCCTGCCTGACACCCACATGGCCCAGGCAACGGAGATCGCGCAGCGGATCTGCACGGCGATGGCCGCAACGGTGATTACGCACAACGGCCGACCAATCCAGGTAACAATCAGTATCGGCGTGGCCGCGCTGCGCCCGGACGAAACCATCGAGCAATGGCTGTCACGCTCGGACAAGGCCCTGTATGAAGCCAAGCGCGACGGTCGCAACCGCTATGCGGTAGCCGGCTGACATGTTTCTTTGGCCCGCTATCGGGTGCAAGTACCGTCGCGCTCAGTCCCGCACCGGCTGAACGGTGATCTGGGGAGCATCACCGATCACGTCGACGCCTTCCGGCGGCACGAAGGTGAAGGTACCGGGCGGCAGCGGCGGATTGCGTTGCCAGTGCGAGAAACGAATCTCGGTGGTCGAGCCCAACTGGTCGCGGAAGGCCATGCGGGCAAGACCCTTGGCGTCGAAGCCGAGGTCGACCCAGGCGAACTGCGGATCGTTGCTGGTCGAGGTCAGCCGCAACCACACCAGGCCATCGCGCTCGCCGTGTTCGGTGGTCTTGAATTCCCTGTCGAGCTGCTTGAGATCGGTCAGCACGGTCAACGGGCTGTGTGCCTCCTCGGTACTCTGCCTGCGCACCGTGACCTGCTCGAGTTCGGGGTCGTACATCCACACCCGCCCGCCGTCGGCCACGATGGTCTGCTGGTAAGGCGCCAGCGTGTCCCAGCGAAACTCCCGCGGCGCTTCCAGCGCGAGCGTGCCCGAACTGGTCTTGCTCGCCTGGCCGTTGGGGTTGGTCAGGGTCTGACTGAAATGGCCGGTCAGCGAATGCAGGCCAGTGGCGAATGCGTCCAACCGTGCACGCGCCTGGCCGGCGGCGACCTCGGCAGCCGCGTTCGACATGAACAGCAGCGCGGCAATGGACAGCATGAACGCGAGACGTTTCATCGAATTTCCGGAAAGTGACGATGGCGGTGGATTATGGGAAATGCCGGCTTAACCGGGCTGGACGAAGCAACCCGAGCCGCCAGCAGCGGGAACCGGAGCATACGCTTGCTTCACCTCGACCTTACGCTGGAGCTTGCCGGACCATCGAGTCCCGTTCCGACAGCATCCCAAGTGCCTGCGCGAAGTCATCAGCGTAACGCAAGGTAACGCCGTCAGGGACAACGTCCATATTCTTGAGAATACGTGCCGGCTGCGGCTGCAGGCCAGTGAAAATCAGCGCGATACCCTGACGGCGGCAGCGTGCGACCAGATTGCTTATGGCGGTGGCCCCGGAGGCATCGATCAACGGTACCTGGCGCAGGCGCAGGATGAACACGCGCGGCGGGCGCCCGAATGCTCGCAACACGTCATCGATGCGATTGGCTACGGCAAAGAACAGGGGACCGGAAACCCGATAAGCCTCGACACCCTCCGGCAAGGTGGCTCGCTGATCCGATGGGCGCGTGCGATCGAAATCGTCCTGGTCATGTTCAACCAGACTGACATGGGACTCCAGTGCGACGATCTCGCTCATCCGGTACATGAACAGGAACGCGGCCAGCACGACGCCGACCTCGACGGCCACGGTGAGGTCGACCGTGACCGTCAGCACGAAGGTCACCAGCAGCACCAGACGGTCGCCAACCGGCGAGCGCATCAACTGGCGGATGCGTTGGATCTCGCTCATGTCCCAGGCCACGATCAAGAGCAACGCTGCCATGGCCGGCAGCGGCACCTTATTGGCCAGCGGTGCCGCCGCGACCATGAAGATCAGGATGAACACCGCATGCGCCATGCCGGCCACCGGCGAGCGGGCGCCGGCGCGCACATTGGTGGCGGTGCGCACGATCGCGCCGGTGGCCGGCAGGCCGCCAATCAGGGCCGAGGCGCCGTTGGCCACGCCCTGCGCCACCAGTTCGCAGTTGGAACGATGACGCCCTTCGATCATGCCGTCGGAGACCACGGCCGACAGCAGCGACTCCACCGCGCCCAGAAACGCGATCGTGAATGCGCTTGGCAGCAGCTCGTGCATGCGCGCGAGATCGAACGAGGGCAGGTGCGGCAGTGGCAACTCACGCGGAATCGGGCCGAAGCGCGAGATAACGGTCTCCACCGGCAGCGTGAACAGCATCGTTGCCAGCGAGGCCAGTATCACCGCGATCAGGAATCCCGGCCACTTGGGCCGGTACCGGCGCAGCGCGATCAACATCACGAGCGTCCCCAGCGCCAGCGCAGCGGCGGCCGGATTGATGCTGCCGGCGTGCGTCACGTAACTGTGCCAGCGTTCGAAGAATTCGGCCGGCAAGGTGGCGATGTCCAGGCCAAACAGATCCTTGATCTGGCTGCTGAAGATGCTCACGGCAATGCCTGCGGTGAAGCCGGTGATAACCGGTTGCGGCATGTACCTGACCAGGGTACCGAGGCGCATCAGGCCCGCCAGAATCAGCATGACCGCAGCCATCAGCGTGGCCATGATCAGTCCGTCGTAGCCGTATTTGGCAATGACCCCGAACACCACCGGGATGAAGGCTGCGGTCGGGCCGCCGACCTGCACGCGTGACCCGCCCAGCATCGAGATCAGGAAGCCGGCGACGATGGCCGTGTGCAAGCCCACGGCGGGCGAAGCTCCGGAGGCGATGGCCAGCGCCATCGACAACGGCAAGGCCACGATCGAGACGGTCAGTCCCGCCATCAAGTCCCGACGCAGGTCACCCAGGCCGTAACCAGAGCGCAGCACCGAAACGAGCTTCGGCACATACAGACGCCAGGTGGGAGCAAGCTCTGACATACGTAACTGGCCCGTGTCGGCAAATGCGCAATTATCGCAGAACCGGGGCGGAAGCAGGATCAGTTTTTCGGCGGAGGTGGTGCCAGTACCTCGCGATTGCCATTGTGCTGCGGAGGGCTGACCACGCCGTCGGCCTCCATCTGCTCGACCAGCCGCGCGGCGCGATTGTAGCCGATGCGCAGATGACGCTGCACGCCGGAAATCGAGGCGCGCCGGGTCTGCGTGACCACCGCCACCGCCTTGTCGTACAACTGGGCCTCCGCGTCGCCGCCCTCTTCGCCGTCTTGCGGCAGGCCGGCATCGTTGATGAACTTGCCGTCACTGGTGGCCTGCACCTCCTCCAGCACACCCTCGACGTAGTTCGGCTCGCTCTGCGACTTCAACCATTTGACCACGCCATGCACCTCGTGATCGTCGACGAAGGCGCCATGCACGCGCTCGGGCGTGGCGGTGCCGGGTGGCAGGTACAACATGTCGCCATGACCGAGCAGCGCCTCGGCGCCGGACTGGTCGAGAATCGTGCGCGAGTCGATCTTGCTCGACACCTGGAACGCGATGCGGGTGGGGATGTTCGCCTTGATCAGGCCGGTGATCACGTCCACCGACGGGCGCTGGGTGGCCAGGATCAGGTGCACGCCGGCCGCGCGTGCCTTCTGGGCCAGGCGGGCGATCAATTCCTCCACCTTCTTGCCGACGATCATCATCATGTCGGCGAATTCGTCGATGATCACCACGATGTTCGGCAACGGTTCCAACGGGTCCGCGGCCAGGTTCGGCATCTCCGGATTGGGCCGGAACAACGGATCGAGCAGCGGTTGCCCGGCGTTTTCAGCGTCTCGTACCTTCTTGTTGAAGCCCGCCAGATTGCGCACGCCGACCGCGGCCATCAACTTGTAGCGGCGCTCCATCTCGGCCACGCACCAGCGCAGCGCATTGGCGGCTTCCTTCATGTCGGTGACCACCGGTGCCAGCAGATGCGGGATACCCTCGTAGACCGAAAGCTCCAGCATCTTCGGGTCGATCATGATCAGCCGCACGTCTTTGGGGCTGGCCTTGTACAGCAGGCTGAGCACCATCGCGTTGACCGCCACCGACTTGCCCGAGCCGGTGGTGCCGGCCACCAGCAGATGCGGCATCTTGCCCAAATCCACTACCACCGGCTTGCCGCCGATGTCCTTGCCCAGCGCCAGCGCCAGCGGCGATTTCATCTGGTCGTACTTGTCCGAGCGCAGGATCTCGGACAGGTACACGATCTGCTTGCGGGTGTTGGGAATCTCCAGCCCGATCACGTTCTTGCCGGGGATCACGTCGACCACGCGTACGCTCACTACCGACAGGCCCCGCGCGATGTCCTTGTCCAGGCTCGACACCTGCGAGCCGCGAATGCCGGGCGCGGGCTCCATCTCGAATCGGGTGATCACCGGGCCCGGATAGGCGCCGACCACCTTCACGTCGATCTTGAAATCCTTGAGCTTGAACTCGACCTGGCGCGACAGGACTTCCAGGGTCTCCTCGGTATAGCCCGGCCCTTGTTCCGGCGCTTCGTCCAACAGTGACAGGGGCGGCAACTCGCCCGGCGCCGCGGCACCGGTGAACAATGGGATCTGTGTTTCCAGCCTGGCGCGTTCGCTCTTGGTGACCGGCACCGGCGCAGCCTCGATGCGCACCGGCTCACGCCGGGCCTGCCTGACCGCATCGGCCTTCTTGATCACCTCACGTTCACTGCGTGCCTGGCGTGCCGCCCAAAGCTGCGGCGCCTGGCGCAGCTTGTCCTTGACCCAGCCCACCAGTTGCAGCACGCGGTGGCCGGTCCAGTCCATCAGCCGGAACCAGGACAGGCCGGTCGCCAGGGTGACCGCGATCAGGAACAGCGCCAGCAGCAGCAGCGGCGCGCCGGTGGACCCGAACGCCGACAGCACTGCCTGGCCGACCCACACGCCGATGATGCCGCCGACACCTTGCGGCTGTACCGGCTCCTGCGCGAAGTTGAGATAGAGCAGCGCCGGCCCCGTGATGAAGAAGAACACGAAGCCGACCAGGCGCAGCGCCGGCTCCCACGGATGCACTGCCTGCTGGCCGCGCTGGCGCAATACCTGCACCCCGAGCAACAGCAGCAGCAGCGGGAAGCAATATGCGACCAGGCCGAAGATCCAGCGCAGCAGGTCGGCAATGTACGCGCCCACCGTGCCGCCGAAATTGCGTGCATGCTCCAACTGGCCCGCATTCGTCCAGCTGGGGTCGTGCGGGTTGTAGCTGAACAGGCACACCAGCAGGTACAAGGCCAGCGGCAACAACAACAGGGCGCCGGCTTCGCGCAGCCGACGCTTCACCTCATCGCTGAGACCTTCCTTCGGCCGTTGTCTGACATTCGCGCTCTGCGCCACCTTGGAGGGCTTCCTTCGGGTACGGACCTGGCTCAGAGCATACCCTGCAACGCTGGATGCACCAGTTTTCCACCGTCCACGTTGACGCCGGCCTTGAGCGGCTCGAATTCGCGCCACGCGTTGCCGCCAGCCAGGCGCAGCACATAGGGCAGGATCGCAGCGGAGATCGCCAGCGACGAGGTTTGCGGCACCGCGCCGGGCATGTTGGTGACGCAGAAGTGGGTCACGCCGTGCACATCGTAGGTGGGCTCCTGCCAACTGGTGGGCCTGGAGGTTTCGAAGCAGCCGCCCTGGTCGATGGCGATGTCCACCAGCACGCTGCCCGGCTCCATCGTCCTGACCATGGCCTCGGTGACCACGTGCGGCGCCCTGGCGCTGGGAATCAAGACTGCGCCGACCACCAGATCCGCATCACGCACCTGCTCGGCCACCGACGACTCGTAGGCATACAGCGCGGTGACGTTTGGCCCCAGCGCCATCATCTCGGCCAGGCGATCCTGGCGCTTGTCGAACACCACCACGTTGGCGCCCGCAGACGCAGCCAGCGCGGCGGCATTGCCGCCGGCAGCGCCGGCACCGAGCACCACCACCTTGCCGCGCGGGGTCGAGGCCATGCCGCCCAGCAGCTTGCCCTTGCCACCCAGTGGGCGATGCAGCAGCGTGGTGCCGACCTGGGTGGCGATGCGTCCGGCAATCACGGACATCGGGTGCAGCAACGGCAGGCCGCCATGCTCTTCCACCGACTCGAACGCCAAGCAGGTCAGGCCGATGTCGAGCAGACTCCTCGTCAAGGCCGGCTCGGCGGCCAGGTGCAGATAGCAGAACAACAGGTGGCGCTTCTTCAGCAGCGCCAGGTCACCGGCGATCGGCTCCTTTACCTTGACGATCAGCTCACCGACCTCGCACAGCGCGGCGGCATCGGGCACGATCTTGATGCCTGCCTGCACATAGGCCTCGTCGGAGAACCCGCTCTTCAGGCCGGCGCCGGACTGAATGAACACTTCATGCCCATGACGCACCAGGTCGGCGGCAGCAGCGGGAACGAGGGCAACACGACCTTCGAGGGTCTTGGTTTCGCAGGGGATACCGATACGCATGGCAAGTAAATCCTGTGCAAGCACGTGGTGAATCCATCGCGCAACTGCCGCGGTGGTGTCGTTGATCTGCCGCTGACTTGAATCGGCCGCGCGGATTCCCCATTCTCCGGGGGTATCGCACGTCGTTGCCGCCTGCCGACGCGGTCTTGTTGAAACCCCGGTTGCCGCGGTACCGAACAGCTGCTCAAGTCACCAGCAAACCCAAGGATTATACCTGTCATGCCCACCCCCAAACATAGTCACCTGTTGATCCTCGGCTCCGGTCCCGCCGGCTATACCGCCGCGATATACGCAGCCCGCGCCAACCTCAAGCCGAGCATGATCACCGGACTGGAACAGGGCGGCCAGCTGATGACCACCACCGATGTCGACAACTGGCCGGGCGATGTCGAGGGTCTGCAGGGACCGGCGCTGATGCAGCGCATGGCCGAGCACGCCGAGCGCTTCAAGACCGAGATGATCTTCGACCACATCCACACGGCCAACCTGAAACAGCGCCCGTTCCGGCTCACCGGGGACTCCGGCGAATACACCTGCGACGCGCTGATCATCAGCACCGGCGCCACCGCCAAGTATCTGGGCATCGAGAGCGAGGAGAAGTTCAAGGGCAAGGGCGTGTCGGCCTGCGCGACCTGCGATGGCTTCTTCTTCCGCGATCAGGACGTGGTGGTGATCGGCGGCGGCAATACGGCGGTCGAGGAAGCGCTGTACCTGGCCAACATCACGCGCAAGGTCTACCTGGTGCATCGCCGCGACAAGCTGCGCGCCGAGAAGATCATGCAAGACAAGCTGTTCGAGAAAGAAGCCGCAGGCAAGATCGAACTGGTGTGGAACCACAGCGTCGACGAGGTCCTGGGCGACGACACCGGCGTCACCGGCGTGCGCGTGAAGGACGTCAACTCCGGTGTCACCCGCGAGATCGCCGTCACCGGCTTCTTCGTGGCGATCGGGCACACCCCGAACACGGGCATTTTTGCGGGCCAGCTCGACATGCGCGATGGCTACATCAGGATCAAGTCCGGCCAGGACGGCATGGCGACCATGACCTCGGTGCCAGGCGTGTTCGCCGCCGGCGACGTGGCCGATCATGTCTATCGCCAGGCGATCACCTCGGCCGGCTTCGGCTGCATGGCCGCGCTGGACGCCGAGCGCTGGCTGGACCAGCAGACGCCGGCTGGCTGATAGGGCAGGAGCGAGAAACGATTGGTGGCGAGCTGCATGTCATCGCAGGCGCCACCGCGGTCCGGGGCGCCGTGCGGCCTCGTCAGTGCCGGAGCCGGATGATGAATGCGAAATGGCGGATCCTGCTCATACGGATCACCCGACAACTGTGGTTTCGCTCGGCATTGTATGGTGCGTTCGGCGTAGTCAGCGCGCTGATCGGCGCCGTGGCCAAACCGTTGATTCCGGGGAGCGTCGCCGCGCAGATCGGCGTCTCGTCGGTAGGCAATATCCTCGGTATCCTGGCATCCAGCATGCTGGCCGTCACCACGTTCTCGCTTTCCACCATGGTCGCCGCCTATGCAGCGGCGAGCGACAACGCCACCCCACGTGCCTCCACCCTGTTGATCGAAGACTCCGGTTCCCAGGGCGCGCTGGCCAGCTTCATCGGCGCCTTCCTGTTCAGCATCGTCGGCCTGATCGCGTTGAGTACTGGTATCTATGGTGATAGCGGGCGATTGATCCTGTTCGCCGCGACGATCGCGATGATCGTGATGATCGTGGTCACGCTGCTGCGCTGGATCGACCAGCTTTCACGCCTGGGCCGGGTCAGTGAAACCATTGACCGGGTCGAGCGCGCCACTCGCGGTGCGATGAAGACGCTCGCAGCGGCCCCGTATTTGCACGCCTCACCCTGGAAGGAGCCGCCCGCGGGTACCACCGAGGTCTTCAGCTCGACAATCGGTTATGTGACCTACATCGACGCGGAACGGCTGCACGAGCTCGCCGAGGAAGCAGGCACTGAGCTATGGGCCGATGCCGCTGCAGGCGATTTCATCACGCCGAACCAGAATGTCGCTCGATCATCCCGGAACCTCGACGAGAAGATGGCCAGGCAGATCGCCGAGGCTTTCGTGATCGAGGACCGGCCCGACTTCCGGCAGGACCCGCGTTTCGGACTGGTAGTGCTGACGGAAATCGCGCAACGGGCACTCTCGCCGGCCATCAATGACCCTGGCACCGCCATCGACGTGATCGGCACCGCAACCCGACTGCTGTGCGGCTGGGTCGACGCGCGCCAGACATCCACACAGCCGGACATCAAATATCCGCGCGTGTTCGTGCGCGCGCCGGACGAGCGTCACTTCTTCGAGGACGTATACGCACGGTTGGCCCGCGACAGCGCCGGCTTGCTGGAAGTGGCGACCCACCTGCACCACTCGCTGGAAACGCTGGGTCGGCAAAACTACCCGCCGTACCGGGAGGCAGCGAGGGAACACGCCGGACGGGCGCTGAAACTCAGCGACGCCAGTCTGACATTGCCCGGCGATCAGCAGCGACTGCTGGAGATCGCCCGCTGGCGCACCGACCCGTGATGGGCAGGGTGAACGTCAGTGCGGTTGCACGATTTCACCCCACCATCGACGAGATCGACGCGGTGGCTTGGGACGCGTTGCGTGCAGACGAAAACCCATTCGTTTCGCACGCGTTTCTGTCCGCGCTGGAAGACACGGGTTGCATCCGTGCAAGCCGGGGCTGGCAGGCGCACCACCTGGGGTTGTACGCAAACGAGCGCCTGATCGCCGCGGCGCCACTCTATTTGAAGGGCAACTCGCACGGCGAGTTCGTGTTCGACTGGGGCTGGGCGCGCGCATGGGAGCGCGCCGGCGGCGAGTATTACCCCAAGTTGCTCAACGCCGTACCCTACTCACCGGTGCCTGGTCCACGCCTGCTTGCCGGCAACGACGAGGGCACCGCTGCCCTGCAACGGAACCTGGTCGAAGCGATGCATGACGAGGCCCGGCGGCTCGGGCTGTCTTCGATACACGCCAATTTCCTGCTGGCGCCCGAGCTGGATGCTTTCGATGCAAGCTGGCTGGGCCGCTCGGATGTGCAGTTCCACTGGCACAACGGCGGTTATCGGCACTTCCCGGATTTCCTGGCTGCGCTGAGCCACAAGAAACGCAAGAACATCCAGCGCGAGCGCAGCCAGGTCGCCGTCAGCGGACTGGCCATCGAGTGGCGCAGCGGCGATACGCTCGATGGCGCCGAATGGGATCGCGTACATGAGCTGTATGAGGCTACCTTCGATGCCAAGGGCAACCATGCGGTACTGAGCGCGGCGTTCTTCCGCCGGTTGGGTGAACTGGGTACGCTGGCCCAGGTCGCGTTGGCGCGCCAGGACGGGGAGATTGCGGCCATGGCGTTGTTCGTGCAGGGCGACGGTGTGCTCTACGGCCGCTACTGGGGCACGTCGATGGACGTGCCTGGTCTGCATTTCGAGCTGTGCTACTACCGTGGCATCGAGTACGCGATTGCCCACCAACTGCGTCGCTTCGAGCCCGGTGCGCAAGGCGAGCACAAACTGGCGCGTGGCTTCCTGCCGGTGCGCACCCATTCACGGCACTGGCTGGCCAACAAGGATTTCCGTGCCGCCGTGGCCGCATCGCTCGTGCACGAAGGCCCGGCGGTCGACGCCTATGCCGCCGAGCTGTTGCAGCACAGCCCCTACGCACACCACGGCGACAGCACGCGATGATCCGCCTGCCCCTGCTCGACCCGGATGCACCGGAGCGGTTCCCCGACCAGGAGCTTGCCTTGGCCGAACCGAACGGCCTGCTGGCGTTCGGTGGCGACCTGTCGTCCACGCGGTTGCTCGCTGCCTACCGACGCGGCATCTTCCCCTGGTTCGGCGAGGGCGAGCCGATCCTGTGGTGGTCGCCCGACCCGCGTTGCGTGTTCCGGACCGAGACGTTGCGACCCAACCGCAGCCTGCGCCGCCAGCTCGCCGGCAAGTACTGGCATGTTACGGTCGACCAGGCATTCGAGGCGGTCATCCGCGGCTGTGCCGCGCCCCGGGACAATCATTCCAGCAGATGGATCGTGCCCGCCATGATCGACGCGTACGTGCATCTGCACCGGCAAGGCCACGCGCACAGCGTGGAAACCTGGGACGGCGACCGTCTGGTCGGCGGCGTCTACGGCGTGGCGGTCGGCAAGCTGTTCTGCGGCGAGTCGATGTTCAGCACCGAAAGCGGGGGCTCCAAGGTCGCCCTGATGGCACTGGCTCGCTTGCTGCACGAGGAAGGCTACCCGCTGCTCGATGCTCAGGTCGCCAACCACCACACGCTGGGGCTGGGCGCCATCGAAATGTCGCGTGCAGACTACCTGAACGAGGCCAGTCGGTTGGCCGCGCAAGCGGGTCGAGTCGGCAGCTGGGCTTGTCTGAGTCCACGGCTGCAGCAGCCCTGAACCGTGTTCAGCTGGTACGCGCCGCGTATTTTCGCGCCACGTAATCATCCAGGATGCCGACGAACTCCTCGGCGATGCGCTCGCCGCGCAGGGTCACCGCCTTCTCGCCATCGATGAACACCGGTGCCGCCGGCGCCTCGCCATTGCCGGGAAGTGAAATGCCGATGTTGGCGTGCTTGGATTCGCCCGGACCGTTGACGATGCAGCCCATCACCGCCAGCGTGAGGTTTTCCACGCCGTCGTATTTGACCCGCCATAACGGCATCTGCTCGCGCACGTGCGCTTGCACCGTCTGTGCCAGCTCCTGGAAGAACTCGCTGGTGGTGCGTCCGCAACCCGGGCAGGCAGTGACCAGCGGCATGAACGAGCGCAGGCCCATGGTCTGCAGCAGCTCCTGCGCCACGATCACCTCGCCGGTGCGCGAGGCACCGGGCTCGGGAGTCAACGAGATACGGATGGTGTCGCCGATGCCTTCCTGCAGCAACACCGCCAGGGCCGCGGCCGACGCGGTGATGCCCTTGGAACCCATGCCGGCCTCGGTCAGCCCCAGGTGCAACGCATAGTCGCAGCGCGCGGCCAAATCGCGGTACACCGCGATCAGCTCCTGCACGCCGGAGACCTTGCACGACAGGATGATGCGTTCGCGCGGCAGGCCGAGTTCCTCGGCCCGCGCCGCCGAATCCAGCGCCGAACGCAACAGCGCCTCGCGCGCCACGTGCGCGGCCTCCCATGGCTCGGCGCGGCGGGCGTTCTCGTCCATCAGTGCGGTGACCATGGCCTGGTCCAGCGAACCCCAGTTGGCGCCGATGCGCACCGGCTTGCCGTAGCGCAGTGCCTTCTCGATGATCGAGGCAAACTGGCTTTCGTGCTTCTTGCCGAAACCGACGTTGCCGGGGTTGATGCGGTACTTCGCCAGCACTTCGGCACAGGCCGGCTCGCGTTCCAGCAACTGGTGACCGTTGTAGTGGAAGTCGCCGATGATTGGCACGTCCACGCCCATCATCGCCAGACGCTCGGCGATGCGCGGGACCGCCGCGGCCGCGGCCGGCGTGTTGACCGTGATGCGCACCAATTCGGAACCGGCGCGGGCCAGCTCGGCGATCTGCCGGGCGGTGCTGGCTGGATCCTCGGTGTCGGTGTTGGTCATCGACTGCACCACGATCGGTGCGCCGCCGCCCACCTTCACCTTGCCGATATGCACGGCCACGCTGGGCCGGCGCGGTGCCGGCCCGGCGTGACACGCTTGCTGCGAAACAATTTCACTCATGGACTCAACCGGGATACCATGCCGCGTTTGATCGCGACGACAATGACAAGGATACTCGTTCAACTTCTCTCGAGAACGGCAAGGTGTCGCCAGCCGGACGCCGCGTCGGTCGACTACTCGCGAAGTGGACGGATTGTCGCAGTCGCTTGATCGAAGTCAATTGCAGACTGCATGCTCTGTCGTAGAGAAACTCTGCTGCCCAGCCGGAAACCCAGATGCCGAACACCGAATATTACAATGACAAAGTCGTACGTCAGTTCCTGCTGGCCGCCGCCGTCTGGGGCATCGTCGGCATGTCGGTCGGCGTCTACATCGCCGCCGAGCTGATGTGGCCGATGCTGAACTTCGACCTGCCCTGGATCACCTTCAGCCGCTTGCGCCCGGCCCACACCTTCGGGGTGATCTTCGCCTTCGGCGGTTCGGCCCTGATCGGCACCTGCTATTACGTGGTGCAACGCACCGGCCATGCGCGACTGGCGTTCAGCAAGCTGGCCGCCTTCACCTTCTGGGGTTGGCAACTGGTCTGCGTGCTGGCGATGACCACGATGCCGCTGGGCATCACCCAGAGCAAGGAATACGCCGAACCGGAGTGGATCATCGACATCCTGATCGCCATCGTCTGGGTGAGCTTCGGCGTGGTGTTCTTCGGCAGCCTGGCGCGCCGGCGCATCAAGCACATCTACGTGGCGAACTGGTACTACGGCGCGTTCATCATCGCCGTCGGCCTGCTGCACATCGTCAACAACCTGGCCTTGCCGGTGTCCTGGATCAAGTCCTACCCGATCTACTCGGGCGTGGTCGATGCGATGGTGCAGTGGTGGTATGGCCACAACGCGGTGGCGTTCTTCCTCACCGCGGGCTTCCTCGGCATGATGTACTACTTCGTGCCGCGGCAGGCCAAGCAGCCGCTGTGGAGCTACCGCTTCTCGATCGTCAATTTCTGGGCGCTGATCTCGGTCTACATGTGGGCCGGTGCGCACCACCTGATGTACACCGCCCTGCCCGACTGGGTGCAGTCGGTGGGCATGGCGTTCTCGCTGGTGCTGCTGATGCCCAGCCTGGGTTCAGCGGCGAACGGCCTGCTTACCTTCAACGGCGTATGGGACCGCCTTAGGACCGATCCGGCCGCGAAGTTCATGGTGATGTCGCTGGTGTTCTACGGCGCGGCCACGTTCGAAGGCTCGATGATGGCGATCAAGACCGTGAACTCGCTGTCGCACTACACCGACTGGACCATCGCCCACGTGCATTCGGGCTCGCTGGGCTGGGTGGCGATGATCACCATCGGCTCACTCTACGCCATGGCACCGCGCGCGCTGGGCCGTCCGGAGATGCATTCACACGCGGGCATGGAATGGCATTTCTGGCTGCACATGGTGGGCACCCTGCTGTACGTCGGCGCAATGTGGACCGCTGGCGTCACCGAGGGCCTGATGTGGCGCGCCACTCTACCGGATGGCGCCCTCACCTACGGCTTCCTCGACAGCCTGATCGCGATCAAGCCGATGTACCTGATCCGCTGGAGCGGCGGCATGTTCATCCTGACGGGCATGTGCGTGATGGCGTGGAACCTCTGGCACACCGCCGCCGATGCACGCGCCCACCTGATCAAGCCGATCCCGGTGCCGATTCCCGAGCCGGTTCCGCACCAGGTGCCCGCCCCATTGCCTGCGGCCGGCTGAGGAACAACCTGACATGGCTTACAAGCATTTTGAACTGATCGAAAAACACGCCGGCCTGCTCGGCGTCCTGACGGCCATCATGGTCTCGCTGGGTGGCCTGGCGGAAATCACCCCGCTGTTCATGGAAGCGCATTCGGTGAAGGCACCGCCAGGCGTGGAACCGTATGATCCGCTGCGGCTGATCGGCAAGGACGTGTACGTGGAGAACGGCTGCTATCTGTGTCATTCACAGATGATCCGTGCGCTGCGCTTCGAAACCGAGCGCTATGGTCATTTTTCGACCGCTGCGGAGTCAGTCTATGATCGCCCGTTCCAGTGGGGCTCCAAGCGCACCGGACCAGACCTGGCCCGTATTGGCGGCAAGTATTCGGATGAGTGGCAGCGCCTGCATCTGATCGCTCCGCGCGCGATGGTGGCCCAGTCCAACATGCCCGGCTATCCCTGGCTGGCCCACAACAAGATCAACGCCGCGGACGTGCAGGCACGCATGCGCACGCTGCGCAAGCTGGGCGATCCGTACACCGACGCCCAGATCGCCGCCGCGCCAGCCGCGCTGGCCGGCAAGACCGAGATGGACGCGTTGATCGCCTACCTGCAGGGCCTGGGCATCGACAACGAACCCAAGCCACAGGCCGGCAATGCCGCAGCTACCGGTGCGGCCACGACCAGCAACGGAGGCACGCCATGACACCGATGAATCCCATCTGGGGCCATATCGCCGGCGTGTTCATCGTGCTGATGATGACGACCTTCATCGGTATCTGGATCTGGGCCTGGCGCAAGAAGCACAAGCCCGTGTTCGACCGCATGGCGCGGCTGCCACTCGAGCTCGACGAAGTACCCGATACCGACGTCGACACCAAGGAGGATCGTCCATGAGCACTGGCTGGTCGCTGTGGGTGATGTTCCTGGTGATACTCAACCTGGGCATCACGTTCTTTCTGTTCCTGTGGGCGCCGCGGGCAAAGATTCCCACCCGGCCGGACGGCACCACCGGCCACGTATGGGCCCATGGCACGATCCTCGAGGGCATGAAGCGCTTGCCCGGCTGGTGGATCTGGTTCTCCGGCGCGATGTTCGCGTCCGCCTTCATCTACCTGTACCTGTTCCCCGGCTTCGGCAACCACAAGGGCGCCCTGAACTGGACCTCCCACGGCAAACTGGCCCGTGACGTAGCCGCCAACAACGCCAAGCTGGACCCGCTGCTGGAACGCTTCCGGCTGTATCCGGTGGAACAACTGGCCGGTGATCCGCAGGCGCGACAGATGGGCAAGGTGCTGTTCGAGGACAACTGCGCCGCCTGCCATCAGCGCAACGGCCAAGGCAATATCCTGCTCGGCGCCCCCAACCTCACCGACAACGACTGGCTTTACGGTGGGACCGGCAACGACATCACCACCTCGATCCATGACGGCCGCAGCGGCGTGATGCCGCCGTGGGCCAGCCTGGGCGAGGACAATGTCGACAATCTGGTGCAATACGTGCTGGGTCTGTCCGGTGCGGCACATGACGCGACCAAGGCGGCTGCCGGCGAGCCATTGTTCGCCACCTGCGCCGCCTGCCACGGCACCGAGGGCAAGGGCAACCCTGCGCTGGGCGCCCCGAACCTCACCGACGACATCTGGCTTTACGGTGGCACGGAGACGGATATTCGCCAGAGCATCCATGACGGACGTCAGGGTCTCATGCCAGCCTGGGGATCGCGCCTGAACGCCGACCAGATCCATGTGCTCGCCGCGTACGTTTATCACTGGTCGCACCCGACTGATGAAGACAAGCAATGAAAACACGCTCCACCCCGCATCGGCGTGGTATCGCCAGCCGGTACTGTGGCTAGGCATCGCGGTCTTTGTCGCATCGCTGGCTGGTTGTGTGTGGCTCATTGTGGTCAGCATCCGTTACGCCGACACTCCGCTGACTACGTCGGACGCCGTGTTCGGCGTACCAGCCAGCGCACACAGCGCACCACGCTCACCGCCTGAGCCCAGACCATGACCATCGCGGCGGCATGGGCGGATCCCCGACTCGCCGCCCAGGTGTTGCGCGAGCGTCGCGATGGTTCCAGCGAGATCGCGCTGCATGTGGAAGCCCTGCACGACGCACGTCAGGTGCTCTGGCTCGAGCAGCGCATCAACGCGTTGCCAGGGGTACGGCGAGTCGCGATCGACCGTGCTGCCCGGCGGGTTCGGGTGGTGTGGCAGACCCGGCGCACTTCCCTGCCGACCCTGCTGGAAAGCTTCGCGGCCGCCGGCTGCCCGGCGCGGCCCCTGCGCCACGACGAGATCGAGGATGCCCGCGCCGCCGAGATGCATGATGCGCTGAAGCGCATGCTGGTCGCGGGCATGTGCGCGATGCAGGTCATGACCTACGCCTTCGTCATCTACATCGGCGTGGTCGACTTCGTGGATTTCAGCACGCGCAACCTGTTCCGCTGGCTGGGCCTGCTCACCACCATTCCGCTGGTGTTCTATTCGGCGCGCTCGTTCTTCGACGGCGCGGTGCGGGAACTGCGCGGTCGTCGGCTTGGCATCAACGTGCCGGTGGCGCTGGCGGTCGCCCTGGTGTTCGTCGCCAGCGTGATCAATACCCTGCGCGGCAGCGGCGAGGTCTACTTCGACTCGATCAGCATGTTCGTGTTCCTGCTGCTCGCCGCGCGCTATCTCGAACTGCGCTCACGCCATCGCGGCGGCGCGCAGGGTGATGCGTTGATCGACGCCACCCCATTGCTGGCGCAGCGGCGCCGCGAAGATGGCGAATTGGAAACGGTCGCCGCGCTGAGCCTCGCCAGCGGCGATCGCGTGCACATCGAAGACGGCGGCACGATCCCGGCCGACGGCGTGCTGGAAAGCGCTTCGGTGCAGGTGGACGAGGCGCTGCTCTCCGGCGAATCGCGCCCACGGCAACGCCGACGCGGGGAACGGCTGGTGGCCGGCAGCGTGCTGCTGACCGGACCGGCGGAGCTGCGCGTCGAGCACGGCGGTGCGGACACCGGCGTGGCCCGGCTTGGCGCGCTCGCCGCCCGGGCACGCCAGGCCCGGACCTTGATTGCTGGCAGCGACCGGGACGTCACCCGATTCGTTCGTCGCGTGTTGCTGCTGACTGTGCTGACCGCGCTGGGCTGGCTGCTGATCGATCCCCCGCGCGCCTTCGATGCCGCCATCGCGGTGCTGGTGGTGGCCTGTCCCTGCGCATTCGCCCTGACCATGCCGGTCACCCTGACCCGCGCGCTGGGCCAGCTGGCCCGCCACCACGTGCTGGTCACCGACGGCAACGCGCTGCTCGCACTGGCGCGCATCGACCGCGCGCTGTTCGACAAGACCGGCACCCTCGCCGTGCCCCGGCTCGACACCGCCGCCACCGAACCGCTGCGTGGCGATTCGCGCGAGCAGGTGCTGGCCTGGGCCGTGGCGCTGGCCAGCCAGAGTTCACATCCGCTGGCGCGTGCGATGACTGAAGCGGTACGCGGGGAAGTGGCGCCATCGCCGGCGACTGACGTGCGGGTAATGCTGGCGGCGGGCATCGAGGGCACCGTGGACGGCCACACGATGCGCCTCGGCCGCGCCAGTTTCGCGCTCGCCGACGACCACCCGGAGGCGAGACTGGCCGAAGACGCGATGGTGCTCGCCGACGAACGCGGCCCGCTGGCGCGCTTCCACTTCCACGAACAGCCACGTGTCGACGCGCCGGCCACCCTGGCGCAACTTCGTCGCGAAGGTGTCGGCGTGAGCATGGCCAGCGGCGACAGTGCCGATCGTGTCGCTGCACTCGCGGCGCGACTCGACATCGACGACTGGCACGCACGTCAACTGCCCGCCGACAAGCTGGCGCGATTGCGCTCCCTGCAGAGCGCCGGGCACACCGTGCTGGCGGTCGGCGATGGCAGCAACGACGCTCCGCTGCTGGCCGCTGCCGAGGTATCCGCCGCGCTGACCAGCGGTACCGACCTGGCCCAAGCTCAGGCCGACTTGCTGTTGCTGGATGGCCGCCTGGACGGACTGCTGCAGGCCCGTGCGATCGCTGTCCGGATGCACGAAGTGGTGGGTCAGAGCCGGCGCTGGGCCTTGTGGTACAACCTTCTCGCCGTGCCGTTCGCCGCCTTTGGCCTGGTGCCGCCGTGGCTGGCCGCGATCGGCATGTCGCTGAGCTCGCTGGTAGTGGTGTTGAATGCGCTGCGCGTGGGCCGCGAACGGACAGCTGACGCAGGTCCGGGGCACACCGGACCCAGGCGAACCAGCGAGGTATCAGCGTGAACATCCTGCTGGTGCTGATTCCGGTCACCTTGCTGGTGATCGTGGTGGCGGTGGCACTTTTTTTCTGGGCGGTGAACCACCAGCAATTCGACGACCTCGACAGCCCCTCGGTGCTGCCGCTGATGGACGAGCCGCCACCCGCAGCCAAACCCGAAACGCCCTCGGCTTCGACAGCGCAGGAAACGGATCAGTCCGGCGCCGATTCCTGATTGTCCCGCGTCTGGCGCCGCAACGCCGCCTGCAAGAGTCGGCGCTGCATACGATCACGCAGTGACTTCGGCGTACCCAGGTCCATCCGCTGCAACGCCTCCTCCTCGCCATCGGCAATTTCTCCTGGACGGCATACCGCCCGGAGCACCTGCCAACGCCCGCGCCAACGCCGACTACCGGCCTTGAGCCATTCCAGTGCCGGCAACAGGCGTTGTTCGGTCTCGTCAAAATCGCTGCCGAACGGAAACGTCGGCAACAGCCCCTTGCGCCGGAACTGCGCCAGCGACTGCTGCAGACAGGACGGCTCGTGCCTGCGCCACGCCGCCGGGATCACGAAGTCCGCGGCCAGCTTGCCGTGTGACTTGGCCTCCGAGCACAAGGCGTCCAGGAAGCGTGCGTCGCAGATCGACAGCATCGCCTCGATGCACTCGCTGTCGCTCTTGCCGCGCAGGTCGGCCATGCCGTATTCGGTGACCACGATATCGCGCAGGTGGCGCGGGATCGTGGTCTGGCCGTACTCCCAGCGGATATTGCTCTCGATGCCGCGAGCATGCTTGCGGGTGGCGCGCAGCAGCAGCACCGAGCGTCCACCCGGCAGTTCGTGCGCCATCGCCACGAAATTGTGCTGGCCACCGACGCCGCTGACTACCCCGCCGTCCTCCAGCGTGTCGGATACGGCGGCACCGAGCAGGGTCGCCATCATGCAGGTGTTGAAGAACCGGGCGTCGCGCCGTTGCAGCGTGGACAGCGCCTGGTGATCGCCGTAGAGCTGGTTGACGTTGGATACCGCACACATCGCGATCGCATCCGGATCGGCGGCCCCGGTGGCCGCCAGCCATTCGTAAAGTTCGTGCGAGCCCAGGAAGAACGCGCCGCGTAGATAATGGCCGCCCGGCGTGGCTGGGTTGAGTCGCCCGGATATCGAGGCACGTTCCAGCGCCAGGTTGTCCCAACTGCGCCGTTTGAGAATGCCGCCGCGCTGCAGGTGCATGAAGCCATCCATGACCATTTCGCTGGCGCCATACAGCCCACTTTTGAACGGGGTCAGCCCACCGAGCCCACCGGCCTGCGCATGCGTGCTGCCGCCCGGGTCGAGCGCCACCAGCATGCAGCGCCAGGCGGTGTTCTCGTGCTGGCGCAGCAACAACGCCTTGACCAGGGCATCGGACAGCGCACCGATACCGATCTGCAGGCAGCCGCCATCCCTGACCAGGGTGCTGGCATGCAGGCCGATTGCATATTCGGTCAAATCGACCGGCGACCGTGGCAAAGCAAACAGACGCGACGAAGTCTCCGGCTGCAACTCCACGTCGAAATAATCCGCCGGCACTTCGGCGTCGCCCACGAGATAGGGCAGGTCCGGATGCACCACCGCCACGCACAACGGGCGAGGCGTGCCGGCCAGTTGCACCAGGCGCAGGAAATCCAGGGTCAGATCGGGATTGCAGGACAGGCTGTAGCGCACGCCGTCGGGGCCTTCGCGGCGGGCCACCAGTTGCACCAGCAGGTTGATGTCCTGCACTGCCAGGTCTCGCGCAACGTGAGTGTAGTTCTGGCTGATGTAGCCGCGCTGGGCACTGCCCGAACGTAGCAAGTCGCCCGATGAGAGGTAGAACTCGTGCACGGCCACGTTGGGTGGCAGCGCGTCGCGCGCCTGGTCCAGCGCGTACTGTGGGTCGACCGCATCAGCGCCGAAGTGACGATCGAGAAACGGCTGCAGGAAGCGCCGTTCCAGTCCCGGCTTGGGTCGCGGCCGGGTCAGCGACAGCGCCGTGTACAGCCGCATCGAACGGGTCGGATCGGCCGCAGTGAGCCGGTACAGTGCATTGAGCAGCCCATGCGGCTTGCCCAGGCCCAGCGGTGCGACAACGCGCAGATCCGGTCCCAGCGCATCCGCGAGGTCGTGGGCGCAGGCGTCGGTGTCGCTGTAGCATCGCTTGGCGGGCATGTGATCGATCATGCCAGAAGCTGCCGCGGCAACGCACCGACCAGTCATCACCTACACTTCCCCGCATGCCCACTCCGCTGCTGCCCTCCTTGTCGTCGAGCCGCCTGCTGGCGCAGCAGGCGCTCAGCCGTGCCGCCGGTGCGCCCCTGCTCAGTGGCAATGCAGTGGAACTGCTGATCGATGCCGCAGCCAACTACGCCGCCTGGCTTGCAGCGATCCGCGGCGCGCAGCAACGCGTGCTGCTGGAGAACTACATCGTTCGCGACGATGTGGTCGGTCGCGAGTTTCGCGATGCGCTGGTCGAACGGGCGCAGGCGGGCGTGTTCGTCGCTGTGGTGGTCGACTGGATGGGCTGCCTCGGCCAATCGGGCAGCGGGTTCTGGGCGCCGTTGCGCGCCGCCGGTGGTGAAGTGCGCGTGTACAACCCGCCGCAACTGGGCCAGCCATTGGGCTGGCTCAACCGCGACCATCGCAAGTCGCTGGTCGTCGACGGCGTGACCGGTTTCCTGTCCGGCGTGTGCATCAGCGCAAAGTGGCTGGGCGACCCGGAACGCAATGTGCCACCCTGGCGCGATACCGGCGTGGCGCTACGCGGACCGGTGGTCACCGAGCTGGAAGCGGCATTCGCGCAAAGTTGGGGCGAGACCGGTGCGGCGCTGCGCGAACTTTCCTCGCCATCGGGCTCGGCCACAGCACCGGGCGACGTATCACTGCGCCTGATCGCTACCCAGCCCTCCACCGCCGGCATGTACCGGCTCGACCAGTTGATCGCGTCGCTAGCGCACCGGACCCTGTGGCTCACCGACGCCTATTTCGTGGGCATTTCGCCCTACGTGCAGGCACTGGTGGCGGCAGCCCGGGACGGCGTCGACGTGCGCCTGCTGGTGCCCGGCAGCAGCGACATCCCGGCGGTAGCGCGCATCTCGCGATCGGGTTACCGGCCGCTGCTGAAAGCCGGCATCCGCGTATTCGAGTGGAACGGCTCGATGCTGCACGCCAAGACCGCGGTGGCCGACGGGCAATGGGCGCGGGTGGGATCGTCCAACCTCAACATCGCCAGCTGGCTGAGCAACCAGGAACTGGACGTGGCGATCGAGGATGCCGACTTCGCTGGTCAGCTCGCTGCCCAGTACGAACGCGACCTGACCCACGCCACCGAAATCGTGCTGGCGCCGCACCGTCGCCGCGGCCGCAGTGAGCAGGTATGCACCAGCGAAACACGACCGCCCAGGATACGCCATGGCGGCGGCAGCTCCGGCCGCGCCGCCGCTGGCGCGCTGCGCATCGCCAACACCATGAGTGCCGCGCTGAGCCAGCGTCGCGTGCTCGGCGATACTTCGACCACGCCGCTGTTAGTGGCCACGCTGGTGCTGCTGGCGCTGGCGGTGGTGGCCGCCCTGTGGCCGGCCTGGATCGGCTGGCCGTTGGCCCTGCTGTCAACCTGGTTTGCGCTCAACCTGGGTATTCGTGGCTGGCGCATGTACCGGCGACGTCAGCGCGACCGGCCCGGATCCGACGAATCCTGACCACCGCCACCAGTTCAGGCGCTTCCTGCGCTTACTTTCCCAAGCGGATGTTTTTTCAAGACTTGACTGACCCGACATGCTAGGCTCGCAGCCCTATGCCTGCATCACCCGACGACGCCACGCCACGGCACGTGCTGACTCCCAGCTCGCTCAACCGGCTGGTGCGCGACCTGCTGGGCGACGCGCTGCCGCAGGTGTGGATCGAGGGTGAACTGTCGAATGTGGCCAGGCCCGCTTCCGGGCACCTGTACTTCACCCTGAAGGACAGCGCCGCCCAGGTACGCTGCGCGATGTTCAGGACGAAGGCCTCGACGCTGCGCTTTCGTCCGGTCGACGGCATGCAAGTCCTGCTTCGGGCCAAGGTCGGTCTGTACGAACCACGCGGCGAATTCCAGTTGGTCGCGGAGTACATGGAACCGGCTGGCGAAGGCGCCCTGCAACGCGAGTTCGAGCAGTTGAAGGCACGGCTCGATGCCGAAGGTTTGTTCGATCCGATGCGCAAACGTGCCCTGCCCGACTTTGCGCGACGTATCGGCGTAATTACCTCGGCCACCGGGGCGGCGGTGCGCGACGTGCTGAACGTGCTGGCGCGGCGCTGGCCGCTGGCCGACGTCGAGGTGCTGCCGGTGCCAGTGCAGGGTCGCGAGGCGCCGCCGGCGATCACCGCGATGCTGTGCAAGGCGTCGGCCAGTGGCCGCTACGACGTGCTCCTGCTGACCCGCGGTGGCGGCTCGCTGGAGGATCTGTGGGCCTTCAACGACGAAGCGGTGGCGCGGGCGATCCACGCGAGCAAGGTGCCGGTCGTCTCCGCAGTAGGCCACGAGATCGACTTCAGCATCGCCGACTTCGTCGCCGACCTGCGCGCGCCAACCCCCTCGGCCGCAGCCGAACTGCTGGTGCCCGATGCGGTAGCGATCTCTCGCCAGCTACGCCAGTTGCAACAGCGCCTGCTCACCCTGCAGCAAGGTCGGTTGCAGTCGCACGCACAACGTCTCGATCATTTATTGGCGCGACTGCAGACGCAGCGGCCGCAGGCGCGTCTGGCGCGCGACCACGAACGGTTGACGCACCTGCAGCGGCGCCTGACGGCGGCACTGCGCGAACAAAGCCAGCTTCGCCACAGCCGACTGGAACGGCTGCACGGTCGCCTGCTGGGACAACACCCCCGCAATCGGCTGGCACTGCTCGCGCGCCGGCTGGCCGAACAGGATCAGCGCCTGCGCCGCGCCATCGCGCAGATCCTGGAGCGTCGCGGCATGCGCCTGCAGCACGTCGGCCACGCCCTGCACGCAGTGAGCCCGCTGGCCACGTTGGAGCGTGGTTATGCGATTCTTTTCGATGCCGGCGGCCACGTACTGCGCTCAGTGAAGAATGTGCCTGTGGGCACCCCGCTGCGCGCCCGTCTGGCCGACGGTGAATTGCCGCTCAAGGTCGACCAGGACTGATCAAACACATTCGCTGAACACACGGCGCGCCTATGCTTGCGGCATTCGATGGACGACGAATGCCATGCTCAAGAAGACCTACCCCTACTACCTGGCCAACCAGCCGCAACAACCCAACACTCAGCTGGCCGTGCTGGACAAGTTCAGCGGCAAGCTCGTCACGCGGGTCGCGGTACCGGACGCCAAAGCCGTCGAGAAAGCGATTACCAGCGCGGTGAAGGCGACCGGGCCGATGCGAAAGTTCAAGCCGTGGGCACGCCAGGCCGTGTTACAGCATTGCGCCAGGCGCTTTGCCGAGCGTCGCGACGAACTGGCCGAGGCGCTGTGCATCGAGGCTGGCAAGCCGATCAAGGACGCAGCCGGTGAAGTCGCCCGCCTGATCGAGACCTTCCAGATTGCGGCTGAGGAAGCCGTGCGGATCAACGGCGAGACGCTTAACCTGGAACTGGCCAGCCGTCTGGACGGCTATCACGGTTACACCAAACCGATGCCGCTGGGGCCGGTGTCGTTCATCACTCCGTTCAACTTCCCGCTGAACCTGGTGGCACACAAGGTGGCACCAGCGATCGCGGCCGGTTGCCCGTTCGTGCTCAAGCCTTCGGAGAAGACTCCGATCGGCGCGCTGATCATCGGCGAAGTACTGGCCGAGACCGACCTGCCAAAAGGTGCGTTCTCGATCCTCACGCTCGACGGCAGCCATGCCGCGCCACTGGTCGAGGACGAGCGGTTCAAACTGCTCTCCTTCACCGGCGGCCAGATCGGTTGGGAGCTGAAGGCGCGCGCCGGGCGCAAGAAGGTGGTGCTGGAACTCGGTGGCAACGCCGCCTGCATCGTCGATGCGGACCAGGGCCCGCATCTCGGCCGGGTGGTCGAGCGACTGGTGTCCGGCGCGTTCTACCAGTCCGGCCAGAGCTGCATCGGCGTGCAACGCATCTACGCCCACGCGGATATCTACGAAGCGCTGAAGCGCAAGCTGGTCGCCGCCACGAAGAAGCTCAAGGCCGGCGACCCGAAGGACCAGAGCGTGTTCCTCGGCCCGATGATCGACGAGGCCGCCGCCGAGCGCCTGCATGGCTGGATCCTGGAGGCAAAGCAGGCCGGTGGAAAGCTCCTCTGTGGCGGCAAGCGCGAGGGCAACATGCTCGACGCCACCGTGATGGAGAACGTGCCGGCCGACGCGAAGGTCAACCGGATGGAAGCATTCGGGCCGTTCGCCCTGCTCGCTCCGTTCGAAAAGTTCGATGATGCCATCGCGGCGGCCAACGACTCCGACTACGGCCTGCAGGCCGGCATCTTCACCGACAGCCTCGACCACGCGATGCGCGCCTGGAACGAGCTCGAACAAGGCGGCGTGATCGTCAACGACATCCCCAGCTTCCGCGTCGACAACATGCCCTACGGCGGCATCAAGCTCTCCGGCCTGGGCCGCGAAGGGCTGCGCTACGCGATCGAGGACATGACCGAGACAAGACTGATGGTCATGCGTGAATCCTGAGCCAGCATCGCTGCGGCATTGGGACATCAGCGAGTGTCACGACATCGGACTGATCGACATCCGCGACATCAACCAGGCCTGAAAAGCGACGCAGGTCATCGCTTCGCGATCGGCTTGACCTCGTGGGGCGAAGAGTCCTGAGGCAACCGCGGCGGGTTCCGGCCCAGCAGGTTGTACAGGTAATAACGCGCGATACCAAGGTACTCGTGCAGCGCGATATCCGTGAACAAGACATTCGAGGCCGATGGCCAGACGCCGATCCACCCGCGCAGGTAATCCGCCCGCACGGGCGTGGCCACGATGCCGAAGTGATCAAAGTACAACACGCTACGGCGCAGGTGCCAGGCCGAGCTGACCAGCCAGATCCGCGACGCCTCCAGCCTGGCCAGCAACGGGCGGGTGAACTGCGCGTTCTGCCAGGTGTTGTTGCTGCGCACCTCCAGGATCAGGTCACCGTCGGGCACACCGAGTTGGCGCAGCACCCGGCCGTATGATGCCGCCAGCGTGGTGCCCAGGTGCGACGGATCGCCGCCGCTGACCAGCAACTTGCAGCTGACCCGTGCCTGCCGACAGTCGCGATAAAGCAACGCCGCTTCGGTGATCCGTCCATACGCGCTCCGACCCGGCTCCACCTTGTCGCGCGGTATGTAGACCGAATCGCCGGTCAGCAGCACGATCGCATTGTGCGGTGCCCAGTCCAGCGCCGGACGCACGGCATACGGCGCCTGCAGCCCTTGCAGCAACAGCCTGGGCAGCACCCCGCAGCCCACCAGCACGAACAGCAGTACCGCCAGCGCACCCGCACCCCCGGCCAGCCCGCGCCGCCCGCGCCAGGCAGCCACGCAGCCCAGCAAAACCAGCAGCGCAAGCAGGGAAAGAATCATGATCGGCCCAATCACCCTGAAGATCGCAGGGTAACCCATGCGATGCCGTGAGCAACTTCCCCGCCGAGGCCCCACCGCTTCCCTCACGACCCGAACTGCGCGAGGATCGGAAGTACCCGCGCTCGACGTGCTAGCCCGCTCGTCGAGCGACGCCAGTCACGCGGCCGCAACCACCCCTGGCCCGCAAGGTACGAAGCCATGACCACTCTCGTGTTCGTCCACGGCTGGAGCGTCACCAACACCTCGACCTACGGCCAGATGCCGCAGCAGTTGCAGCAGCAGGCGTCGACTGCCGGCATGCCGCTGACCCTGGCCGACCTCTGGCTGTCCGAATACGTCAGCTTCGACGACGCGGTGACCATGGCCGACCTGGTGCGCGCCTTCGACCACGCGCTGCGCGATCTCCACCTGCTCGACGCCAGCTTCGCCTGCATCACCCACTCCACCGGCGGTCCGGTGGTGCGCGAATGGCTGCGCGCGCAGCGCGACCAACCCGCCGTCTACAGCAAGATCCGGCTCAGCCACCTGGTGATGCTGGCGCCAGCGAACTTCGGTTCCGCCCTGGCGCAACTTGGCAAGAGCGCGATCGGTCGGTTGAAGGCATGGTTCTCCGGCGTGGAACCGGGGCAGCGCATTCTCGACTGGCTGGAGCTGGGCAGTGCCGCATCGCTGACGCTCAATCTGGACTACATCCACAGCGAAGATCCACTGACCCGCGGACAATTCCAGTTCGTGCTGATCGGCGACCGCCCCGATCGCGCGCTGTACGACCATCTCAACAGCTATACCGGTGAAGACGGCTCGGATGGCGTGGTGCGCATCGCGGCCGCCAACCTCAATGCCCGGCACGCCGTACTCTCGCCGCAGGGCGGGAGTGGCGACTCGCTGACACTCAATCTCAGCCGCGGCCCGCGCTGCGCATTCAAGCTGATCGCCGGTGCGTCGCACTCCGGCAACGCGCACGGCATCATGGCGCACGCGGCGCACGCCACCGTGCAGGCGATCCTGCGCTGCCTGTCGATCCGCGACGCAGCCAGCTACACGCTGCTGTGCGACGCGTTCGATGCCGAGAACGCGGCACGCGACGCCGACAAGGTGGAACTGGAGCCGGCCGGTCCATTCGCGCCGCGCGTGCACATCCACGACCCCTGCAGCATGCTGATCGTGCGACTCACCGACGAGGCCGGCGAGCCGCTGACCGATGCCGGCTTCCTGCTTACCGCGGGAACCCGGGCCAGTGCCGACCTGATGCCGGCAGGCTTCATGCTTGATCGCCAGGCCAACTCCAAGCAGCGCACCACCCTTTCGTTCTTCCTCGACTACAGCCTGCTCGCCGGCGACGCTCGCGTCGCCGACCCTCGCAACAGCCGCAAGACACTGCGCCCGGCCGTGGCCACTCATCGTCCCTACGGCGCCAGCGTGCACCCGGCCGACCTGACCGGACTGGTACATCATGCGCTCGCGCAGAGCGAAACCGGCGACGACCTGTTTTCCATGTTCGGTGCTCACCAGACCACCGTGCTCGACGTGGTGTTGTCGCGCAAGATCCATGAAGGCGTGTTCCGCCTGATCCAGACCCTGACGCCGCAGGATTTCCACAAGCCGGTGCCGGGGCCGGTAATCGGCCAGGGATAATCCGGCCATGAAGCACCCCGCAATCGCGTGAAATTGCGATAAGCTCCTGTCCACCAACACCGGTCTGCGGCGAGCAAGGGAATGCAGCCTGCAATTCAGGGAGGAAACGACGTGACGAAAATTTCCTGCTGGTCATCGTGATTGTCGCAGCGGTGTGGTACTTCGATGTAAGCCGCAAGATGAGCGAGACCTCGATCCGCGAAAGCTACCAGACACAGTTCGAAGCATTGCGGCGATTCGACGCCGAGCCGCTGTGTGACGCACTGGATGACAGTGACGCGGCCACCGTGGTCGCCCGCGGTTCTTCCAGGCCGCCGGCAATGACGAAGGACAAGGCCAGCGCGTGTGCAGAACTCACCCGCACCCTGCGCCGGATGAAGACCCTGGGCGAGCGCACCGCCGGCCTGCTGGAGCCGGATTACGACTTCGAGATCAAGTCCATCACGCTGTCGCCCGATCACAAACAGGCCACGGTCGAGGTCAGCAGCGCGATGCGATTTGGCGACATGACCCTGGCCCGCTCCCGCTCGGTCGACCACCTCATCCGCCGCATGGGTCGCATCCGCAGCATCAGCAGCGAAGAGACCGTGTGGGCATATCGCCCGCAGTAAGATCTGCACCGCAATTGGAGGATTGACCACGCCAGCCGATTGGCACGGCCCGGGGTCATGTCGCGCTACTCGAGTCGCAGAGTAAGGGCGAAGTGATCACCGGCAGGGCTGCGCGACGTCGCGCCAGAAAACTTGCCAAGCACTCAGCGTACGTCACGCACCCGCATCGTCAGCCCCTTCAGGAAATTTCGCAGCAGCTGATCGCCGCACAGGCGGAAATTCTTGTTGTCGGGCTGGCGGAACAATGCGCTGAGCTCGGGCTTGGTCACCGGGAAGTTGGCGGATTCCATGATCTGGTGCATGTCCACGTCCTTCAGCTCGAAGGCCACCCGCAGCTTCTTCAGCACCACGTTGTTGGTGACCCGTTTCTCCAGTGGCCGCGGCGGACGGCTGTCGTCCCGGCCGCGCCGGTGGACCACCAAGCCATCGAGGAACAGCGCCAGCAGCTTGTTGCTGCATTCGACGTAACCCGGATCATCGTCCTTCTTCAACATCGCCTGCACGTCTTCCTTCGTGACGGGCGCATCGGCGTCGGCCAGATGAATGAGTTCGACCACCTTGCCGTCGCTCAAATCGAGCATGTAGCGGATGGCACGCAGTACGTCGTTATTGATCATGTTGTTCCGCAGGGATGATGCACAGGGGCGCCATGCTACCGCGATGCCCGGCGATTAACCCCATTTGTCTGCGCACGGCGTTTCACCTTCCACCACCCGAAGGAGAACCGCTCCATGAAGCTGAAAGCCCTGTTGCGCAGCCTGCTGCTGGCCCTGCTGGTGATCATTGCCGGCTGCAGCGCGTCCCGACCCGAAATCGATACCGCCACGCAGCCTGCGGTGAAAACCGGAGCCACCGAGTCACCCAGCACCGCAGGTGACAAACGAACCGCCAGGACCGACGGACTGCAGGACTCGCCACCGCCACCGCTGAACGAAGTCCGCACTGTCCAGGTAGCCCCGGCCCCACCGACAACACCAGCTGAAATGGCCGCATCGACATTCGCTGCGCAGAAAATGACCCGTATGGCCTCCATGCCTGCGTCGATGTTCTTGCAGCCCATGCCCGGTGACGTCAATACCGAAAACTACAGCCACCGCGACACCAACCCGGTGCAGCTGGCGAGCGAACAGCCGGTCTCCACCTTCAGTATCGACGTCGACACCAGCTCGTACACCAACGTGCGACGCATGCTGAACGCAGGCATGTTGCCACCGGCCGATGCGGTGCGCGCCGAGGAGTTCATCAACTACTTCGACTACGGCTACAAGCCGCCAGCGACTCGCGAGCAACCGTTCAGCGTCACCACCGAACTGGCTCCGGCGCCGTGGAACGCCGGGCGCCAGCTGCTGCTGGTCGGTATCCAGGGCTATCGTGTACCGAAGGCACAGATTCCCGCCTCGAACCTGGTGTTCCTGATCGATACCTCCGGCTCGATGGACGAGCCGGGCAAGCTGCCGCTGCTGAAAACCTCGCTGAAGCAACTGGTGCGTGAATTGCGCCCGCAGGATCGCGTGGCCATCGTCACCTATGCCGGTTACGCCGGTATCGCCCTGCCATCCACCGCCGGCAACCAGCACGCCACCATCCATGCCGCCATCGACCGCCTCGGCGCGGCGGGCTCCACCCATGGCGGCGCCGGCATAGAACTGGCTTATGCGCAGGCCGGGCAAGGCTTCATCAAGGACGGCGTGAACCGGGTGATCCTGGCCACCGACGGCGACTTCAACGTCGGCACGGTCAACCAGGAAGCGCTCAAGACCATCATCGAGGACCACCGCAAGAGCGGCGTGGCGCTGACCACGCTCGGTTTCGGCCAGGGCAACTACAACGACGCCATGGCAATGATGCTGGCCGATGTCGGCAACGGCAGCCACCACTACATCGACAACCTGGCCGAAAGCCGCCGCGTGCTGGTCGAGGAGATGTCGGCGACCCTGCTGACGATCGCCAGGGACGTGAAGATCCAGATCGAGTTCAACCCGGCGCAGGTGCAGGAATACCGCCTGATCGGCTACGAGAAGCGCATGCTCAAGCGCGAGGACTTCAACAACGACAAGGTCGATGCCGGCGAGATCGGCGCAGGCGCCAACGTCACCGCAATCTACGAGATCACGCCGACCGGATCGGCCGGTGCACGCATCGATCCACTGCGCTATGGCAACCGTGCCGAACCTGGCAAGGGTGGCCATGAGCTGGCCTTCCTGCGCCTGCGTTACAAGCTGCCGGGTCAATCGAAGAGTCGATTGGTCGAGCAGCCGGTCGCAGCACAGGTAGAAACACAGCCGAGTGAGCGTCTGCGCTATGCCGCGGCCGTGGCCGCGTTCGCCGATGCCTTGCGCGGTGGCAAGTACCTGGATGGCTACGGTTATGCCCGGATCGCCAGCCTTGCCAACGGTGCGCGCGGCGACGATGCCAACGGCTATCGCGCCGGCTTCGTGCAACTGGTCAAACTGGCCGAGGGCCTGGCCACGCCCAGCCAGCCAGCGCGCAACACCGCAGCGCGTTGAGTCTTTCGGCCCCGTTGTGTGGATCCCAGTGATGACCGCAGCCAGCCTCCCCGCTGCCGCCTTCCCCCGCGGCGACCATCCGGCGGGGCCGAAAACGCTGCATCCGGCGGCGCCGGATAGACGCGACTTGCCCGATCAACGCCAATTTGGCTTACCCTCGCACCCCATGGATGCTGCGGTGGACCCCGATGCGACGCTGATGCTGGCCTACGCGCGCGGCGACCTTGCCGCGTTCGAGACGCTGTACGCCAGGCATCGCGGCATGCTGTACCGGTTCCTGCTGCGCAGCGTGCGCGATCCACATCGCACCGACGAGTTGTTCCAGGAGACCTGGAGTCGGGTGATCAGCGCGCGCTCACGCTACCAGCCGCAGGCGAAGTTCAGCACCTGGTTGCTGCAGATCGCGCACAATCTGATGATTGACGGGTTGCGTCGCCAGCGACCGATGGCCGGCAGCGACGAAGCCGAGGCGGCGTTGGCGCAGGTCGCCAGCCCGGATCGCGAGCAGCCCGACCAGGCCTTGTCCGAGTTCGAACGCCGGCGCAACCTGCAACGCGCGATCGACCAACTGCCGCGCGAGCAGCGTACCGTCGTGCTGCTGCGGCTGGAGCAGGAACTCAGCCTGGAGGAGATCGCCGCAGTGACCGGCGCCGGCCGCGAAACAGTGAAATCGCGCCTGCGCTACGCCATGACCCGACTACGTGAAGTGCTGTCCGAATGACCACGCCCCTGCCACCGACCGATCCGCCCGCACCGGACGACAAGCTGCCCGGCGAAGCCGAGCTGGCCGCGCTGTACCGTCAGTTGCCGCAGACTGAGCCCGACCCAGCACTGGATGCGGCCGTACTGCACACTGCGGCACAGGCTCTGGAGAGTACTGATGAGCATCCTCTGGACGAACGGCGCAAGGTGCCACGTGAATCCGACGACTTGGTACATCCGAAGCCTCTTTCCGCCATCGCCGCGCGCGCCATCCCATCCATTGAATCTGCTTCCCGCAGGCGGCGCCGGCGCGTACCGCACTGGCTGGTCGGGCTGGGCAGCGCGGCCAGCCTGGTGCTGGTGGCCGGATTGGCCTGGCAGATGCGCAAGACACCCGAAGCGAGCCCCATACCTGCGGAAACTTCCGGCGGAACAGACATGATGAAGAAATCGACGCCCCCCACCCCTTCCCTCCGTACGGATGCAATCCGGACAGAGGTTTCCACCCTGGCCAGCTCCGCGCAGGCGCCCCCGCAACCGAAAAGCCAGCCAAGCCATCTACCGCCAGCAGCACTGCCAGGCCTGAAACCCGTTGCGCCAGGCAGATCGGCAACGGAGGCCGCACCGTACACATTGAGCGACAAACCGATCGAGCGAGACGATGCCGCAGCCAGGGACGCCATGCGACGAGCGGTGCTGCAGAAGCGCGCTGCCTCCGCACCGAAACAGCCCGCTTCGGCAGACGAATCCAGGGTAGTCGCCGCCCCTCCCCCAGTCATGGAAGCCGCGCCACCCGCGCCGCCTGCCAGCATGCCGCGCGAAGACAGCTCCACCGCCGCCAATCCAGGCGACACGCCGCAACAGGAACTGGCGAAGATCCAGCTACTCATGCAGCAAGATCGCGAGGCAGAAGCCAGGCAGCGATTGCAAGCGTTCCACCGCGCGCACCCGCAATGGAGCCTCCCGGCGGATCTGCGCGGATTGCTGGACGGGCCATGAGTGAGGGACTCTCGACCCTGGCTGCGCCATGCCAGCATCGGGCAGAGATCAAGAAGAGTCGCTTCCTGGCCATGGCTGCCCCGGTCACGTCGGACGAACAGGCACTGGCCTTCTTGCGCGACGTGGCCGAGCCCGCTGCCACCCACAATTGCTGGGCATATCGCATCGACCCGGACTATCGCTTCAACGACGACGGTGAACCCGGCGGCACCGCAGGACGGCCGATCCTGCAAGCGATCGAAGGCCAGGGCATGGACGGCGTGATGGTGGTGGTGACGCGCTGGTACGGCGGCATCAAACTTGGCGCCGGCGGCCTGGCGCGCGCCTACGGCGGCACCGCCGCCGAATGCCTGCGTCTGGCCGAGCGTGTCCCGATCGTGGCCATGACCCGACTCGTCATGCACGTCGAATTCGCCGAGCTGGCGCTGCTCAAGGCTCGCCTCAAGGAACTGCAAGCCGAGATCGAGCGCGAGCAGTTCGGAGCCGACGGGGTCGAGCTGCACTTGCACCTGCCAGACAACCGTGTCGCCGATGCAGAACAGCTGACCCGTGACGTGACTCGTGGACGCAGTGTCGCGAAACGGCTCGACTGACCCACCCCGCGCCACTCCGCCCCATACGCAGGAGCCCGCTCACGGGCGATGCTCTTGATTCGATCCAACCTCCTTCATCAGAGCAAAGCATCGCCCGCAAGCGGGCTCCTACGACAACAGAACATGGCTGGCGGCCGTCAGGTAGTGAGCGCGGCCGCAGAGCGAGTGTGGAGGCAGCGGCACCCAGCCAAACCGATTGAATCTCCCCAGTGCGCACCCCAAATCCAAGGCAGCGCGCCGCTGCGCGCGTTTTCCGGATCATCCAGCGAGAGTCCATGAGCAACGCCACGGCCGACGCGCCCCGCCCCTCCCGCCACCTCGGCGCCCTGCTCGGGCTATGGCCGTTCATCAAGCCGCATCGCAACCTGGCGATTGGCTGGTTGGTATTCCTGGGGTTGTCTTCGGGCGCTTCGCTGACCCTGCCGCTGGCGTTCCGCTACATCATCGACAAGGGTTTTGGCCACGCCAGCCATACGGTGATCAACGAGACCTTCATCGCCTTGTTCGGCGTGGCCCTGGTACTCGCCATCGCCACCGCCGCACGCTACTTCTGCATCACGTTGCTCGGCGAACGTGCACTGGCCTCGCTGCGACAGACGCTCTACGCACAGGTGATCCGCCTCGACGTGGGTTTCTTCGAGCGCAGCCGCGTAGGCGAACTGCTGTCGCGACTCAGCGCCGACACCGAGGTAGTGCAGGCATTGATCGGTTCGGGCGTGTCGGTAGCGCTGCGCAGCGCGGTGATGCTGATCGGTGCTGCCGTGGCGATGGTGTGGACCGCGCCCTCGCTGGCCGGGCTCACCGCGCTGGTGATTCCAGCGGTGATGTTGCCGATCCTGGTGTTCGGCCGGCGCGTGCAAAAGCTCTCGCGCGCCAGCCAGGACCGCCTCGCCGACGCCGCCGCGATCGCCAACGAAACGCTCAACGCCTCCACCGCAGTGAAGGCGTACGTCCGCGAGAACATCGAAAGCACACGCTACAACAGCGCCATCATCCGCGCACTGGCCACCGCACGGCGGCGCATCGGCATGCGCGCGCTGCTGACCATGGCCGTGATCGTGCTGGTATTCGGCGCGATCACCCTGGTGCTGTGGGCCGGCGCCCGCCATGTACTGGCCGGCACGCTGGATCCCGGCGTGCTGGGCCAGTTCGTGCTGTACGCCGTGTTCGCTGCCGGCTCGGTCGCCGGCCTGTCCGAAGTGTGGGGCGACGTGCTGCGCGCGGCCGGTGCGATGGAACGCCTGGGCGAACTGCTGGACGAGCGCGCCGAGATCGTCGATCCGGGGCAGCCCCGCGCGCTGCCCCGCCCGCTCAGCGGTGCATTGCGCTTCGATCAGGTCGGCTTCCACTACCCGACCCGCCCGGACACGGCCGCGCTGCACGACTTCACCCTCGACGTGCGTCCGGGTGAAACCGTCGCCCTGGTCGGCCCCTCCGGAGCGGGCAAGAGCACCGTGTTCTCGTTGCTGCTACGCTTCTACGATCCGCAACATGGCAGCATCAGCATCGACGGCATCGACCTGCGTGCCGTAGCCCTCGCGGACCTGCGCGGCGCGATCGCGCTGGTGCCGCAGGAAACCGTGATCTTCAGTGGCAGCGCCGCCGACAACATCCGCTTCGGCCGCGACGGCGCCAGCGACGAGGAAGTGCGCAACGCCGCCCACGCGGCCGAGGCACACGACTTCATCAGCGCGCTCGGCGAGGGTTATGCCGCCGAAATGGGCGAACGCGGGGTGCGCCTGTCCGGTGGCCAGCGCCAGCGTATCGCGATCGCCCGCGCGATCCTGCGCGACGCGCCGCTACTGTTGCTTGACGAAGCCACCTCGGCGCTGGACGCCCAATCCGAAGCGGCGATCCAGCAGGCCCTGGAGCGCCTGGAGCAAGGCCGCACCACCCTGGTCATCGCCCACCGCCTCGCCACCGTGCAGCGCGCCGACCGCATCGTGGTACTCGACGGCGGTCGCATCGTGGCGCAAGGCACACACGAAAGCCTGCTGGCCGAGGGCGGCCTGTATGCGGAACTGGCACGGTTGCAGTTTGTGGCCTGACGCGCTGCTGTGAAGAGAGGGCACCCCAGCCCTCCCCCGGCATCGACAACAGTTATCCTCGTCGCCGATCGGCGCACTGCAAGGTGATGAGGACGCGCCCATCATGCCGCATGCACCGGCCACAGCCCATTCAAGGGGCTCGTGTACTGGAAGATGTTCACCGCGACAACCCCAGCCTCCGGCGTAGCGATTGTAGGGCGGGCACTGCCCGCCAACTCTTCGGCATCAATGCAAGAAGTGATCAAGAGACAGCGCGAATACAGCGACTTCCCGTGCGAACGAGTGCCGTGCACATCCAGAGGCCAGATGATGCTCAACGAACCTTTCGCCTCGCCTGAAGGCTTGGCCCACGAACGCGCACAGCGGCGACGTCGAGGAGCGAAAGATTTCAACGACGCAGTGTCGGCATACATGAACCACAGCGCAACTCGAACCGGGAAACCATCCGTCATTTCACGCACTCGTCCGCAACATGATGTTCCCATCGGGAATGAGTGGGTCGGTGCTGGCGTCAGTCGCGGGTCACATCCGTCTTTGACGACATCTGCGAAAGCTGGCATCCCCCCCTTCGCACCTGCACAACGAGGAGTTCATGATGATCCAGCGCATGCTTCCCCTGCTGATCTGCCTTTCAACCTGCGGTGCCATCGCGGCACAGGTCACACCAGCTGCCAGCCGGCCAGTAGCCAGCTCCACCCAAACCAGGACTACCATGACCACCCGGACTGCCCAGCCGCCTGCTGGCGTGCTGAGCGAAGAGGCCATCAAGACCGCGATCGCCGACGCTGGCCACAAGGAAGTGAAGGGCCTCGAATTCAAACACGGCGCCTAGCGCAGCAAGGCCCGTGGCGGCGACATGACATGGGTGAAGATCGCCGTGGGACCGATCAACGGCAAGGTATATCCGGCCGATGCACCATCCAAGCTCGACAAGGACAAAATCAGTGCCAAGCTTGCCGTCGCCTGCTATCAGAACATCAAAAACGTGGGCTTCAACGACAGCTCGTGGAGCGCTGACGCGAAGACGGCGCCTGGCGGCGACGTCAACCTGTCAGTCGATCCAGACGACCGCAGGGTGGTGGCCAAATCGCGCGATTGATCAGCGTACGCTGAACACGGATACAGGCAAGCCCGAGGCCTGAGCCCGTCAGACTTCCCGTGCGTGATGTCGTCGATGGATCGAGCCAGGTTGGTCACGCTAGCAGCGTTGGACACACAACGACGGCGCGAGCGTACCCGCGGCCTGCGACGCTCCCGAGACGCCGCCTATCACGGCGATTGGAAAAACCAAATGGCCTGCGCGTCACGTTGCAGACAGACTGGACCGCACCAGCCCGCACTTCCCCGACAAGTACCCCCAGGAGGAAACTCGCCATGTCCAATCCCACCAACAATCCCGCCAGCGGCTCCACCACCGGAGCCGGCGCCCCGGCCATCAGCGATCGCAACTCGCTCACCCTCGGCTCCAACGGTCCGATTCTTCTGCACGACGTGCACTTCCTCGAGCAGATGGCGCACTTCAACCGCGAGAAGGTGCCCGAGCGCCAGCCACACGCCAAGGGTGCCGGCGCCTTCGGTGTGCTGGAAGTCACCGAGGATGTCTCGGCCTACACCAAGGCTGCCTTGTTCCGGAAAGGTACCTCCACCGACATGCTGGCGCGCTTCTCCACTGTCGCTGGCGAAGCCGGCAGCCCGGATACCTGGCGCGATGTGCGCGGCTTCTCGCTGAAGTTCTACACGGACGAAGGCAATTACGATCTGGTCGGCAACAACACGCCGATCTTCTTTATCCGCGACCCGATGAAGTTTCCGCACTTCATCCGCAGCCAGAAGCGGCTGCCGGATTCGGGTCTTCGCGACAACCACATGCAATGGGATTTCTGGACCAGCAACCCGGAAAGCGCGCACCAGGTCACCTACCTCATGGGCGAGCGCGGCCTGCCACGCAGCTGGCGCCACATGAACGGTTACGGCTCGCACACCTATATGTGGATCAACGCCGCGGGCGAGAAATTCTGGGTCAAATACCACTTCCACACCCGCCAGGGCATGGCCTTCTTCAACAACGCCGAGGCGGCCGCGATGGCCGGCCAGGATGCCGATTTCCACCGTCGTGATCTGTTCGCGGCGATCAAGCGCGGCGAACATCCGGTGTGGGATCTGTCGGTGCAGGTGATGCCATACGCCGAGGCGAAGAACTATCGCTTCAACCCGTTCGACCTCACCAAGACCTGGTCGCACAAGGACTACCCGCTGATCAAGGTCGGCACGATGACATTGAACCGCAATCCGGAAAATTTCTTCGCGCAGATCGAGCAGGCTGCGTTCTCGCCGGGCAACACCGTACCGGGTATCGGTCTGTCGCCGGACAAGATGTTGCTCGGCCGCGCGTTCGCCTATGCCGACGCCCAGCGCAACCGCATCGGTACCAACTTCCACCAGTTGCCGGTCAACCAGCCCAGGACGCCGGTGAACACCTACATGTTCGACGGCCAGATGGCCTATCACCACAGCGGCAACGCGCCGGTGTATGTACCGAACAGCGGTGGCCGCAGTTGGTCCGACGAAACAGGCCCGGTAGCGGACGGCTGGGAGACGGACGGCGAGATGGTACGCAGCGCCTACACGTTGCACCCCGAAGACGACGACTTCGGCCAGGCCGGCACCCTGGTGCGCGAGATCTGGAACGACGCCCAACGCGCGCAGTTCGTCGACCAGGTCGCCGGCAGCTTGCTCGGCGGCGTGCGCAGCCCGGTACTGGAGCGTGCGTTCGAATACTGGAAGAATGTTGACGCCAAGGTCGGCCAGCAGATTGAACAGAAGGTTCGTGCGGGTACCGCGACGGAGCCGGTGGGGGGTGTAGGCGAAGCTTGAGCTGATCGTGAAAGTGGGTGGAGGCAGTCAAGACAAGCTGGCTTCCTTCGCCCCTTTGCGTTGCTATCGACCTCAGTTGGCGGTCGATGTGGCCGCTGCGGGCGCCGTGGCCGGTTCCACGTCGAGCTTGAGGTGATCCATGCCGAAGAACCCCCAAATGAGCAACAGCGCCACGATGAGGCCGACGATCCAGGCCCATGGGTGCGCTTTTTTCCTGCGAGAGACCGGGCTGGTCGTGGAGTCGAGGCTGCTGCCGCGCGGTTTGTTCCTAGGATCGATCACGATCTAACGCTCCTTGATGTTGCTGGAGCAGCGAGCGTAGCGTGGGAAGCGTCCTTTTCAGATGAACGGTACGTGGCGGGAGCTGTTCCTGGAAGATTTTCGGAACGGTGGTGGATCGTCGGCAGGATGGCCTTTCCAGCTCAGGCGCTCACGCTCGCGAGTGCACTTTGCCCTGAGGTTCGCACGCATCCTGTCGGACAAGCCGAACCTCGTCAGCCAAATGCACCGACGGTCATGAAACCGGAAACTCCCGACTGACCAGTTACCCCGAATCGTCCTGCACCGCATCGGAGCGCTTCGGACACAAAGAAGGCCGGAACCGTTGTAGGGGTTACCGGCCTTCTTTGGACTTTCTTGGAGCTTGAATTGGTGGAGGTGGCGGGAGTCGAACCCGCGTCCGAAGGTGTTCAATGCTCGGATCTACATGCGTAGCCCGCCGTTCGATCTCGTTCCGCGACAAGTACGGTGGGCAAAACGCACCGCGGAACCAGCCTGATTGTTTTAACCTAGAACCGCCAGGCGGCAGCGTTCGGCGATCTCATGATAATGACCCTACACCGACGAGCATGAGCACAAGTGGGTTCGGGGCTTACGCCTTAAGCGGCGAGAGCGTAGTTGTCGTCGTTGGCAACTATGTGTTTGCGGCTGGATTTACGAGGAAAGCTGCCCCCTCGGCACGCACCAAGTCATCTCACTACCCCCGTCGAAGCCAGGACACCCCCGGGGAAAACGATTTGACTCAGACCAGTATATGGGGACGATGCGCGCGGTGGCAATCATCATGCCGCAGGAGCTGAGGCTGCCGTTCATGAGCGGCCGTGAAGATAGCTTGAGCTGTTTTGCCGACGATCTATACCGCCCGGATATTTCGACATATCGATCGAGAGTTGTTCGCACGTAAAGCCAACGTCTATACTTGGCGAACTGCGTCAACTTGCCGCAGCGTACTCCTGGGGATCATCTTGATGACTCGATTGCACATGCTCGGCCTGGTCGTGGCCACCGCTATCTTCGCTACGGCCAACGCGCACGCCGAGGGCGACAAGGCCGCCGGACAGAAGCTGGTCTACACCTGCGCCGGCTGCCATGGCGTACCCGGTTACACCAACGCGTACCCGCAATACCCGGTGCCGAAGATCGCCGGCCAGAACGAGCAATACATCGTCAATGCGCTGCATGGCTACAGGAACGGCGAGCGCAAGCATCCGACGATGGACGCGCAAGCGGAGAGCTTGTCCGATACGGACATCCAGAACATCGCCGCCTATCTTTCCAGCCTCGCCAAGTAGTTGCCAAGGAATTTTCGGATGAAGAATGCGCTTGCCCTAATTTCATTCGGCGCCGTGCTGGCGTTTGCCTCCGCGCCGTTGCTGGCCAATGGCGACGCTGCCGCCGGCAAGACCAAGGCTGCGGCCTGCTTCGCCTGCCACGGGGCCGACGGCAACGCGGTCGATCCGCAGTACCCGCGCCTCGCCGGTCAGTACAACCTGTACCTGCAACAAGTGCTGCACGAATACAAGGATGGGCAGCGCGACAACCCGATCATGAAGGGTATGTCGGCCATCTTGTCCGACCAGGATATCGAGGACGTGGCGGCCTACTTCTCCGGCCTTCCGGGAAAGCTCGATACGCTGAAGGGTCATATCGGCGGCGACAAGTAAGCCTGTCGGCGCCCCGGCAAAAGGCCCGCCATGCGGGACTTCCTGTTGCCGGCGAGCAACGGCGACGGTCAGGCCATCGCTGACTTGCCCTCGGCCTTCTTGTAGTAGGGTTTTGCGCCGTCCGAGTGATCGGTGGCATCGCGCACCCCGGTGATTTCCGGCACGAGTTCGCGCAAGGTCTTTTCCACACCCTGTTTCAAGGTTACGTCGACCATGCCGCAGCCGTGGCAGCCGCCGCCGAATTGCAGCACCACGACGCGATCGGCATCGACCTCCAGCAAGGTCGCCCGGCCGCCGTGCGAGGCCAGCTTGGGATTGATCTCGGACTCCAGTACGAAACGCACGCGCTCGATCACACCGGCATCGACGCCGGGTACGTCACCCTTGATCTTCGGCGCACGGATGTTCAATTGACCACCCGTGGCGTTTGGCTCGAAGTCGATGCTGGCCTGGTCCAGCCAGCTCGCGCTGTCGCCGTCGATATGGAACTTGAAACCGGCGCACTCGATGGTCCACTCGCCACCAGCCAGGTCGTTCGGCTCGCAGAACTCCAGTTCACAGTTGGCCGCCGGCGTGCCAGGCGAGGTCACCCGCACGCGGATGCCCAGGCCGTCGATGCCTTGCTGGTCAAGCAGACGCAGAAAATGCTGCTGCGCGCGTTCGGAAATGTCGATCATGCCTGCTCCGCTGTCACTCATCGGGAGCCGGTGGGTCGCACCGGCGAATCAGCACCATTTTAGTCCTGTTTCACCGTGAATGCTCGGATGGAGCGTGTGCTTTGACTTTTGCCCGCGCAACTTCGACCCTTCGCTTCCTGACTTTTGACCTGTACGAGGAACACCTCATGGACGTCAACGATTTGTCGACCCAGCACTGCCTGCCACGCAAGGGCCAGGAGCACGCGCTCGCCCCCGACCAAGTGGCCGAGTTGTTGAAGAGCCTGCCGGGCTGGCAATTGCAGAGCGACGGCAAGGCCATCGTCAAGGATTTCAAGTTCAAGGATTTCCACCACACGTTGGGCTTCATCAATGCGGTGGGTTTCATGGCCAACCACGAGGATCATCACCCGGACCTGGAAGCCGGCTACGGTCACTGTCAGTTGTTGTGGTCGACCCACGACGTGGGTGGCCTGTCATTGAACGATTTCATTTGCGCGGCGCGGGTCGACGCCTTGCTGGCGCGCTGATCAGAAATCGGTGCGTGACTTCTCGCGCGTATAAGCCAGTCGCTTGCCCTTGACGGCGAGCGTATCGAGGAAATCCTTCAGGCTCGCCGGCAGTGGCGCAGAGAAACTGTAGGCACGCCCATCCAGGTCGAAACTCATGTGCGACGCGTGCAGGAACATGCGATGCAAACCCAACTCGCGGTAGCGCTTGTTCATCTCGCGATCGCCGTATTTCGGATCACCCGCCAGCGGATGGCCGATATGTGCCGCATGCACGCGAATCTGGTGGGTGCGACCGGTGCCCAGCGTCGCCTGCATCAGGCGGGCGCTGGGGTATTGCTCCATCTCGCGGAAGAACGTCAGCGAGGGTTTGCCGCTGTCGGCTACCCGCACCATCCGTTCGCCGCCCTGCATCACCGACTTCAGCAGCGGCGCGTTGACGTCGAATTTAGCCTTGGACGGGTGGCCCAGCATCAGGCACAGGTATTGCTTGGTGACTTCGCCGGCGCGAATCGCTGCCTGCAGCCCGATCAGCCCGGCGCGACTCCTGGCCAGCACCAGCACACCGCTGGTATCGCGGTCCAGCCGGTGCACCAGTTCCAGGTGCTCCTGCGGCCGTGCCGCACGCAGCAGCTCGATCACCCCGTGGCTCACCCCGCTGCCCCCGTGGCTGGCCACGCCAGTCGGTTTGTCGATCACCAGGAAGTGCTTGTCCTCGAAGATCACCGCCTCGGCCACCTCGGCGACCTGGCCTTCAGCCGGGCCACGGCCTTCGGGTCGTTCAGCCACCCGGACCGGGGGAATACGCAGCGTATCACCATCGGCGAGACGGGTGTCCGGCTTCGCCCGTTTGCCGTTCACGCGCACCTGACCGGTACGCAACAGTCGATAAATCATGCTCTTGGGCACGCCCTTGAGCAGGGTCACCAGAGCGTTGTCGATGCGCTGGCCGTCGCGCTCCGGACCGATCGCGACTTGACGTACACCGTGAGGTGCGTCAGGGGAAGTTGCCGTCTGCATTGAAAAAAACCTGCTTAGATAGGATACTCGCCGTGCGCTGGTTTCCACCCATCTGTTGTCTGGACCGGGTGGAGTGCCCGCCCGTGACGTCGGCGAGGATTGCGCCGGTTGCCTTTGGCGGCCGGTCGCGGCTCCCTTTCATCGTAACGGTTTGGGCTGGTGTTTGTCCGTTGCCATCCGGTATCGCGACAGCAGGCGCAGCTGACCGAATCATCCCCGACACCGATAACGGTGCCATTTTTTTGCCGCTTAACCGCAGCGGCGCGATCCCCGGCAGGCCGCCATTCAAGGCGCCACCGAGGCCCGCGACGCGCGGCCAAGCCGAGGATTACCACCATGAAACGTATGTTGATCAACGCGACTCAGCGTGAAGAGTTGCGTGTGGCTATTGTCGATGGTCAGACGCTGTACGACCTGGATATCGAAATCCCCTCTCGGGAACAGAAAAAGTCCAATATTTACAAGGGCCGAATCACAAGAGTTGAAGCATCGCTCGAAGCGTGTTTCATCGAGTACGGCGCTGAACGCCACGGCTTCCTGCCGCTGAAGGAGATCTCGCGCGAGTATTTCACGCCGGGCCTCGACCACCACAAGTCGAGCATCCGCGAACTGGTCAAGGAAGGCCAGGAAGTGGTCGTGCAGGTCGAGAAGGAAGAACGCGGCAACAAGGGCGCCGCCCTGACCACCTTCATCAGCCTGGCCGGTCGCTACATGGTGCTGATGCCGAACAACCCGAAGGCCGGCGGCGTCTCGCGCCGGATCGAGGGCGAGGATCGGCAAGCGCTGAAAGAAGCACTCGACCACGTCACCGTGCCCGACGACGTCGGCCTGATCGTGCGCACCGCCGGCCTCGGCCGCGACGCCGAAGAACTGCAGTGGGACCTGGACTACCTGCTGACCCTGTGGAAATCGATCTCCGAGGCCGCCGGCAAGCAGAAGGCGCCGTTCCTGATCTACCAGGAATCGAAGCTGTTCATCCGCGCCCTGCGCGACTACCTGCGCAGCGACATCGGCGAGATCCTGATCGACGACGAGCCGCTGTTCAACGATGCGCGCGAATTCATGCAGCAGGTGATGCCGAACGCGTTGCGCAAGCTCAAGCTGTACCAGGATGACACCCCGCTGTTCACCCGTTACCAGATCGAGACCCAGATCGAGAGCGCGTTCGACCGCCAGGTACGCCTGCCGTCCGGTGGCTCGATCGTGATCGACCAGACCGAGGCGCTGACCGCCATCGACGTCAACTCGTCGAAGGCGACCAAGGGCAGCGACATCGAGGAAACCGCGTTCAACACCAACATCGAGGCCGCGGTGGAAATCGCCCGCCAGGCCCGCATCCGCGATGCTGGCGGCCTGATCGTGATCGACTTCATCGACATGGACAGCCCGCGCCACCAGCGTGAAGTGGAAGACCGCCTGAAAGACGCACTGAAGCTCGACCGCGCCCGCGTGCAGGTCGGTCGCATCTCGCGCTTTGGCCTGATGGAGATGTCGCGCCAGCGACTGCGCCCGAGCCTGGGCGAGGCGACCCAGATCACCTGCCCGCGCTGCGATGGCCACGGCCAGATCCGCGGCGTGGAATCGCTGTCGTTGTCGACTCTGCGCCTGATCGAAGAACACGCCATGAAGGACAACACCGGCCAGGTGCTGGTGCAGGCGCCGGCCAGCGTAGTGAATTTCCTGCTCAACGAAAAGCGCGCCAGCGTGGTGGAGATCGAACTGCGCCACAAGGTGCACGTGATGATCGTTGCCGACGAAAAACTGCAGACCCCGCACATCGAGATCCAGCGCATCCGTGAAGCGGACATGGGCGAACACAGCAAGCCCAGCTACGAGATGCTGACCGCAGTGGAAACAGCTGAACTGCCAAAGATGGGCCAGACGCTGGGCAGCAGCGAGCAGCCTGCCGTAAGCGGTGTGGTGGCGGGCAACCCTGCCCCGCTGCGTGAGGATGTGGCCGAACCTGTCGCCGTGACACAAGCCCCGCGCCAGCGCCAGGCAACGGCCCCGCGTGCGGCTGCAGCGGCTCCGGCAGGCGGCCTGCTTGCCCGGATGCTCGGTTGGTTCCGCAGCACCGAGGTTACGGCGCCCACGCCCGCCAAGGCGCCCGCCAGCGGCACGGGCGGTAGCGATCGCGCGCGTCGTGACGAACGCAGCACGCGTGATGGCAGCCGCGCCACGAACGGCTCGCAGGGGTCCTCGTCACGCAAGCCACGGCGCGAAACGGCTGCATCACCGGGGCAGAAATCCAGTGCGCAGCAGCAGGCGCGAAGCAACCGCCAGCGCACCAATGAAGCTTCGTCGCGCCAGGCTGGACAGCCCCAGGCACAGACGACACGTGCCGAACGCCAGCCCAAGCCTGCGCAGGACGGTGAAAAAGCCACACCACGTCCCGAGCGCAAGCCCAAGGCAGAGCATCCGCCGCGCGTTGAGCATGCTAAGAGCCTGGCAAGCGAAACGCTGGACGAAGCCACCAAGGTAGCGGCCCCGTTGGCAACACCAGCGGCCGAGGCGGCGCCCACGAGCCATATTGAGAGCCCTGACCAGCTGACCAACGATGGCGAAAGCGATGGCGGCGCTTCGCGCCGCCGCCGCGGACGCCGCGGTGGACGTCGCCGCCGCCGCCATGACAAGGCCACAACGGGGACAGACGCACTGGATAGCGCATCCGCACAGGCACTTGACGATGAGGATCGCGACGATGCGGCGAACGCTCTCGCCAGCGCGAAGCCAGCCGTCCCCACACGACCCACAGTCGCTCCACAGGCGATAGCCGCAATTGCCACCCCAGATCAGGCTGCGCAACAGGGGGCATCTGCAGCAAAGTCCGATGAAAAGCGTGTAACCACGGCGGTACCGGAAGCGACACCGCCGCCGCGCGAGAAGGTGGCGGAAAAGCCCACCCACGCAGCCGCGTCGAGCGGTGCCGACGACACCGGGAGCAAGCCAGCCGACACGGCCGCTGGAGGCACGAACGCGGCAGCGTTCAACCTGCCAACCCTGCCGCCTATCCCGGATCAAGCTCCGTCATCGAGCGCCGTGACTCGTACCGAGCCGGTTACACCAAAAGCGACCTCGGCAGTGGCCGCCGCACCGATATCCGCCGGCCAGCCCGCGTCGGCCAGTGCCGAGCCTTCTCGCCCGGAGAACGCCAAGGTCACCGCCACACCGGAGCCGGTCCACGCCGACGTGCCTACCCCACGAACCCTGCCGGCAGCGACGTCGCCCCTCTCCCGCAACCCGTTGGCGGAAGCTCCCGGTCGGGACACCGTCGCACCTGCACCGGCCACCGCACAACCGGGGGACCGGGTTACGGCAACGCCCCCGACTCCGTCGGCCCAACCAGTGAACCCGGTAGCCGCTGACGCATTTAGACCAGCACCTGTGGCACAGCGATCAACCGAGTCCGGCAATCCGGTCGCCGCGCAAAGGCTCTCGACTTCGGCTCCAGCGCCAGTTGCCTCACCCGTGGCAGTCGCCGTACCAACCTCGACTGCTGCTGTGCCAGCCACTCCGACCATGCCCAAGCAAGGCGATCTGCTGACCCAGCCGGGTTTCGCAACTACGCGCGCCCCCGCCAGCGAGCCCGCGAGCGAGCCAACGGTGGAAACACCACGCGACGAAGGCAAGCCAAGCGACGCCTCTCACGGCTGAGTTCAAATCCCCTGAAGAAAAGAAAACTGGACGTCTGTCCGGTTTTCTTTTTATGGGTGGGGGCAAAAGCGCCATTCGATCGGCGCCGATCGATCCGCCGCCAGGTCAATTGCCCACGTGATGGCTCGGTGCGTCGATCAGTCCATGCACCGTCATCAGATGCGCCAGGCTGAGTACGTGATCCACCTGCAGCTTTTCCATCAGGCGCTGTTTGTAGGTGGAGACGGTTTTCGGACTCAGGTTGAGCTGCTCGCCAATCATCGTGAGCGGCTTGCCGCGTACCAGCATCATCGCCACCTCCAGTTCACGGCTGGAAAGCACGTCGAACGGCGAGGTGCTGCCATCCAGGGTGGCAAGCGCAAGCTGCTGCGCCACCGCCGGAGCCAGATAACGTCGGCCGCTGGCGACCTGGCGTACTGCTGCCACCAACTCGTCCGCACTGCAGCCCTTGGTCAGGTAACCGAGCGCACCGGCATCGAGCAATCGCTTGGGGAAACGTGCGTCGTCGACGACGGTGACGATCACGATGTGCGTGGGAAGTTTCGAGCGGCACACGCGTTCGGTAAGTTCGATGCCGCTCATGCCGGGCATGTGCACGTCCACCAGGGCAATGTCCGGTGACAAGCTGCGGATCAGACGCAGGCCCTCTTCCGCGCTGCCGGCCTCGCCGTTGATGTTGATATCCGCTTGTTGCTGCAAGATCATCCGGAAGCCGGTGCGCACCAGCTCATGATCGTCCACCAGGACCACATTGATCACGTGACGCCCTCCTTGGTTGAGTCGCTTGAAATTAGGCCGCATGCTGCCCCATTGCAAGCTGCGGGACTTGCATCTTCACATCAAAATGGTTTCGGCAGTGTGCGCGGGTCGTAACCGGCAAAACGCACGGCAGCGCGATCCATGGTTGCCCGGGCCGTAATTCAGGCCGCCAGCGCACGACCGGCACAATCGCCGTCCAGCCTCGTGTAATGGGCCAGCACGATCCGGTGGTGATTGCCCGGCATGTCAACCTGGATCGACTGCCGCAGCCGCAGGTGTTCGTCGCAAGCCACGACCCTGGCCAACCGGATCGCCTGCTCCAGCGTCAGATTGCTGAACAGGGCTGTATCACGGCGGCAGACGTTCCAGCCACAGGACTCCGATCGCTTGAGCGAAATCGTCAACATGTGGTTCATCCTTTTCGGACATTCATGGCCGCGACGACACCAAAGGATCGCTATCGTCGCCCTCATCCCAACCGAAAACAGGATTGCACGCCTCGCGCTGCCGATATGTCGGCCAAACCCTACAGTTGATGTACGGGAACCCACCGGATGCCGCCACTTGATGTGGCCAGGTTCAGATCGCGCCTGCTTGCCGAATCAGGATCCCGGTCGCAGGTTCCGCAACCACGCTGAAGAGGGAAAAAACGGAAAGGCCGCCAATCGGCGGCCTTTCGTTCTTGCGATTTCGACTGCTGTCAGCCGAAACCATGTGTTGGTGCCCAAGAGGGGACTCGAACCCCTACGCCTCGCGGCGCTACCACCTCAAGGTAGTGCGTCTACCAGTTCCGCCACCTGGGCAGGTGTATTGCTTCAATCCTTCTTCGGCGGCGTTGGTGCCGGTACCTCGCCCTGGCCTGAGGCTGGGGTGGTTTTGCCGGTGGCCGCCGGTGTGGCTGCCGGGACGGTCTTGCCAGTGTTGGCCGGTGTGGCCGAGGGTACTTCCGATCCGGTTGCGGGGGCGGGGGCCTTCGCGGGTGCTGGCTGCTCGGTCGCCCCGGCCATCACGCCAAGACCATTACCGCTGGCCTGCGGCGCGCCGTGACTATGCAAGTAGATGCCCATGCCGAGGCTGAGCAGGAAGAACAAGGCCGCCAGCACGCCGGTAGCGCGAGTCAGAAAGGTCGACGAACCGCGCGCGCCGAATACCGTGGCCGAAGCGCCGCCTCCGAAGCCGGAGCCGGCGTCGGCGCCTGCCCCGTTCTGGAGCAGGATCAGCACAATCATCGCCGCAGCGATCAGGATGTAGAACACGCTGAAAATGACGAACATAAATTTCTTGTCGAGCCTGTTAACTAGCTGGCTTGAGGCGCCTGGTGTGCGGCGACGCAGATAGCGAGGAAGTCGGATGCCGTTAATGAGGCGCCGCCGATCAACCCACCGTCCACGTCCGCCTGCGCGAACAACTCGGCGGCATTGGCCGCCTTGACGCTACCGCCGTAAAGCAGTCGGGTCAGACCGGAAAGTGTAGCATCTTCGCTTTCCAGTTGGCTACGAATGAAACCATGTACCTGCTGGACCTGCTCCGGCGTGGCGGTGTGGCCGGTGCCGATGGCCCAGACTGGCTCATAGGCGATCACCGCAGTGTCGAAACTGGCGACTCCCGACGAATGCAGTACCGCCTGCAATTGGCGTGCAATCACCGCTTCGGTCTGTTCGCTCTCGCGCTGCTGCAGGGTTTCACCCACGCACAGGATCGGCGTGAGTCCGGCGGCACGGGCCGCCGCGAATTTGCGGGCGACCAGTTCGTCGTCCTCATGATGATACTGCCGGCGTTCGGAATGACCAACCAGCACCCAGCGTGCGCCGACATCCGTCAGCATCGCGCCGGAGACTTCACCCGTATACGCGCCCTGCCCCTCGTGCTCGCTGAGGTCCTGCGCGCCGATGCCGAGCCCGCTGTCGCGATGCAGCCGGACCAGCTCGGCCAGGTACGGGAACGGTGGGAACACGGCAACATCGATCGAGGTCGGTTTGGCTGCGGCGACCTCGTCGATCAGGGCGGCAGCCATCGAACGGCTACCGTGCATTTTCCAGTTTCCGGCGACAAGTTTCTTGCGCATGGTGCAGGTCCACGACAGTCAAACAGCTAGCTTAGCGAGGGTTGGCGACAGCGGCAAACGCCAAAATGCCGCGATCTGGTGACACGAAGGGTGTGGGTAGTCGAGAATGCGGTTCGACTCAAGGGAGCCCTCGATGACGCCTGTCCGCCCACTCAGCCTGATTACCGGCGCCTCATCCGGCATCGGTGCCGAATTCGCACGGCAACTCGCCGCATTGGGACACGACCTGGTGATCACCGCGCGTCGCACCGACCGACTGGAGAATCTGGCGGCCGAGCTGCAGGCGCAGCACGACACCCGAATCACCGTGCTTGCCCACGACCTGGCCGATCCCGCCGCCGTGTCATGGCTGTGCGATACCCTGGACCAACGTAGCCTGCAGGTGGACTGGTTGATCAACAACGCCGGCTATGGCGTACCCGGCACGTTCGACGCCAGCGACTGGGCCACCCATGCCGACTTCCTGCGCGTGCTGCTGAGCGCACCGACCGAACTGGCGTGGCGCCTGCTGTCGGGCATGCGTCAACGCGGGTATGGCCGCATCGTCAATGTCGCCTCGCTGGCCGGGCAGGTCCCGGCGCCGGCTGGGCATACCTTGTATGCGGCCAGCAAGGCCTATCTGATCAAGTTCTCGCAGGCACTGGCATTGGAGAATCAGCCGCGCGGGGTCCATGTGTGCGCGCTGTGCCCAGGCTTTACCTGGTCCGAATTCCATGATGTCACCCGCACCCGCGAGAAAATGGACAAGCTGCCCGATTTCATGTGGCTGAGTGCCGCGGACGTGGTGCGCCAGGGGATTGCCGCCGTCGAGCGCGGCGACGCGGTATACACTCCGGGGAGGGTCAACCGCTTCATCAAGACTGTGGTGCAGCTGATGCCCGACCGGCTGGCGTTTCGATTGTCCGCAAGGCAATCCGGACGCTACCGGAATACGGAAATTCAGGGACCCACGCCGCCGCATGGGCTAAGGTAACCGCTCCTTCGACACCAGTCTTCGCACGCATGTCGCTGATGCCTACCCAGATGCGTCCCCTGCCCTATCGCAAGCCGCAACCAGGTCGCGATTACTGGGTGGTGGACGAAGCCTTGCCGAATGTCGACGAAGTGCGCGCGCGCTGCCTGGCAATCACCGACTGGGAACTCGGCTATCCGAATACCGGCGAGGTGTGGCCCGGCATGCGCGCCACGCCGGCACTGCTTGCTGAAGAGCTGACGGCGCTGGAGGCCCAGGTATGCCAGTTGACCGGCGCGAGCAAGCTCTGGATCGAACAAAGCGAGCCCGGCACCCGGCTCAGTCACAATTGCGTGCAAGTGGTCGGTTCGGTCGAGGGCTCGGTCAAACCGCATACCGACTCCTCGCACCTGTGCCGGTACGCTGCCGTGCTGTATCTCAACCCGGATGTGCCTGAGCAATGCGGCACAAGCTTCTTCCGCCAGCGCATGCCCGGTGGCCAACTCGGCGGCAATATCGTGCTGCCGCCGCATCGCAACCTGGCCGAAGCGCTGGGCAACCGCTTCGTGCAGCCCAACGCGTTTGTCGAAGATGTACGGATAGCGCATCGCTACAATCGGCTGCTGGTCTACAAGGCCAACCTGATCCACAGCGCCAGCGCCTACTGGGGGCTGGAGATGGCCGCCAAACGCATGACCGCGGTCTTTTTCTGGATGGCTTGAGTACCCCGATTCCTGAACCGGGTCCGCGCCCTGGGGCTGTCTCTTGATCAGATCTCGATTGAATACTGCGACAACACCGGCGGGCAGTGCCCGCCCTACAATCGCTCCGCCGTAATCGCATGGACTCGCCCCCGCGCATTCAGGCATCGCGGTGCCAATGGTGGTGAGCTAGCGCTACCAACATAGTCACGCGAGGGCGAGCCCATGAATAAGCTTAGTGCCATAGCCATCGTTGTGGCCAAGAATGTGTTTCAGGTCGCCGGTGAGAACGCCCGCTGTGAAATAATTCTT